>ERZ773196.146-NODE-146-length-44417-cov-4.716176_pt1 | contig 44417 bp, 74 predicted proteins | sample MGYA00581009_ERZ773196 | MGnify/ENA primary metagenome ERZ773196 (study PRJEB29015, sample SAMEA2738162) | human oral metagenome | biome: human oral; feature: human-associated habitat; material: saliva | place: China | collected 2243 ... | reverse complement strand
GGATCCTTATCGAATTCTAAGGCAATGAGGTAGTCTTCAGAAACAACGCCACGAAGGGTTTTTAGAGCTGTTTCTTTTGTTAAGGTTTTTCTTTCAAAGTCACCTGTGAAGAAGTCTGTCATGTCAAGTGCGTAGTGATGCTTGTAATCAGCGATAATCGTTGGTGTTTTTTCTTTGAACAGATGCACCATGGCTGCATCTTCAGAGGCAATCATGTCGTTAGTAAAGCTGTTAGCAAAAATCGTATGAAGTTCGTTTGATGAAATAAAGCGATAAAAACGAGTCATGGTGTGTTTTCCTTTCTTTAATTAGTAGCCTTGTCTGGTGAGTAGTTCCATTTGTAGTCGCATGAGTTCGATAGCAAGATTACATGGTTCTTTACCTTGGTCATAATGCTCAGCGATATCATAATCGACAGCTTGAATGATTTCAGCAATTTGATACATAGTAAGTAGCTCATGGTTGCCGTTACTAGAAAAAGTAAAGTCGCGGATGACTTTTTCGTCAGTATCATAGGTTTCAGAAACGGTGCCATACGGCGTTTCGTGTTTGAAATATTTTTTCATCTTGTTAATCACTTTCTTTTTGTGGTATAAACAAATTCGACGGTTGACCAGGTTGTTGTTACGGTAGATTGTTCAAAGGCTGTTGCTAGATTTTCAATGAGCAGCATGACAGCTTCTTTGTAATTCGTTGGTTTAACGAATTGCGTGTTGTTGACGCCTTTGATAACATAGACGTCTTCACCGTCATCAGGACAACCCCAATCGACATTATAAACAACTTTAGCAGGGATGATGACGGCACTCACATAAACGCCTGTTCGTTTATAGATATCTGTTGCAATAGCTTGATAGTCTGCTTCAAAATCAGTGACGTATTCGTTATTATGGCCGTAGCCTTTATTGATGCCAAGCGTAATTTCAAAGGCGTCAACGGTTTGTTTAAGGTGATTGTACATAGGATTATTCCTTTCTTAAAAATCAAAATCAGGATCAGTGATGTCTTTATAGGTCATTATGTTCAAAAAAATATCACCTTCCATCATGCTTTCACCGTCAGAACGGCGATAGTAAGAGATATCAGGCTCAATAGTTTCAATAATGGCATCTGGATAGTTTTGCTGATTTTTTTGAAGCCAGTCGTAAAGAATCGGTTGCCAAGCTTTTTGGAATTGTTCAGGAATAGGAATAATAATCGTGTCTTCATGTTTAAATTTCATGGCTATTTTCCTTTAAATTTGTAACAATAAATGAGTTGACGGTCGAGATCAACAGTGCCGTCAGCATTTTCAGTAATAGTAACTTGGTCAATCCAAAGTTTATCAGGGAAATAGTTGGTTACTTTTCCCATACGGTCATAGGCTTTTTCGGCAGTTGTATGACGTTCATGGCAGTGCTTTTTGCCCTTATGTTGATCCCAGATCTCGTAAAAGATAGTTTTATTGTCATGGGATTGTGGCAATTGTTTGACGATTTTCTCAGCAATTTCGTCTTGGCGTCTTTTTTGATAACGCTCAGCTTCAGTTTTATCTTTAAAGCTTACGCTATCAACGACATAAACAGTATCTAAAGAAATGTCTTCAGGCATAGTAGGTAGTTTGATAGCTTCTTCAGGGATTTCGAGTGGTAGTGCTTGTTTAGCTAAAACAGCTTCATCAAAGTTTTCAAATGGCATAATGATCTCCTTTTTTTATGGTATAACCGTTAAATAGAACGGTTCTTAAGTAATTCAATAAAGTGGTCGATGTCCTTGATGATATAATTATCGTTAATAACCCAAGCAAGATAAATATAGGTGTAGCGATGACTATTTGATGAGTAGTCTTTTACGATACGGTTATAGCCTTTAAGGTTGAGTGGGCCTTTTTTAAAACGGTCACGAATCAGCTTGAGGTCTTTTTTAGACACACCGTCGTAGAAAAAGTCTGTCATCCGTAGTGTTCTATCGACTTTTAGGGTGAAGTCTTTAAGTTGATTTTTTACGATTCCCGGTTCAACTAGACGTGTGTGACGTCCGTACATTTTGTTAAAGCCTTCTCTCCAATAATAGCCATTTTCATTTGTGATCATATCTGGCATGCGAGTGTAGTTATTAAAGCGTTTTTGAGTCAATCGTCCACCGTTATGATGGCGTGGTCGTGTGTTTGCTTGATAAGCGGTTTGAATGGTTTTGAGATTGTTGCTCATATTTTGTTATATCCTTTCTAGTCGCAACCAAGCGACCTTTTGTCATCACACGAAACATGGGTTCGGGGAGGCGCGTAAGTAGCCTCAACCCGCAAAAGAGCGAGCTAAGCGTCAGCTTAGCTTGAAAAAAAGACAACCAAAAAAAGCCAACGGCTTTTTTTGTGCCTATACAAACGCTCAACAAACGCCTTTTAAAGCGTTTGATAGAGCTTTTTCAACTCGCGTTGAGCATCTTCTAAACGAAGAGCGGTGGCAAGTTTCATGTGCGTGTCTTGCATGAGACTAGAGGTTGCAAGTTCACTGATGACCTTGCTTGTTTCAAGAATGTGATGATAGACATCTTTCTTTCCAGAGGTTGCAAGCACCGGCATCAATTCGTGTTCCAGATGACGTTCAAGGGTGATGAGACGACTGGCGTGATAGATGTCGCCATCAATGAGTTTGCGGCAAAGGGCTTTAATGGATTTGTGTGTCGGCATTGGAAGGTTTCCTTTCTTTAAGTTAAATGTTTTGTCTAAGTCTTTCTTAACTGTTTTTTTCTTTTAGCATAACCCACTAATAGGTTAATGCACTATGCTAAAAGCGTGTCGAAGCACGCGTCGACACGTTTTTAAATCTTGAGGGAGTTTTGGTCGTTTTTGAAAAAGATTTCCGTTTTTTCAGCAGATAACTGAATATTATGATAGGTACGCTTTTGTTCATCAATGGCTGAAAAGGCCTTTTGGAAAGCTTTTTTATCGCTTGTCGTTGTTAAAACGTTATAGCCTTTTCGAAGCGCGTGGCAAATAGCGGTCATCTGTTCAGCTGTTTCCGATTCACTAAAGAAGATTGTTGCCCCGGAAGGGAGACGATTGGGGAAAAACGTAAGTAGCATGTCGTAGGTGATGCCTTGTGAGGGATTGATTTTAAATTGTGTAACCCCTGCAATATCTTGACTAATAGATTCTTCGATAGTGACAATGAGTGATCCGAACGGTGCGTAATCTCTTAAAAGATGGTAAGCAAAATCTTTGGCAATGTGTTTATCATTGGCACTGATAACATGAAGACCGTTATCATCAAGGTCATTTAAGAGCTTATCGTAAGCGTCCCCTTGATAACTATGATAATTATTGAAATTAACGGCGTTGATACGCATGGTAATGGAAATGTTGCGTAAGGATGGGACTCGATGAGACGTAACGGGAAGGCTTGAAACGGTAAGATTGGCGTAAAAGTCTGGTTCTGAAATCGTAATTGTTCCTCGTCTTGCTTCTTGACGCTTGTTTGGGGATAGGCTGCTTAGTTTTTCGATGTGTGTGAGAAAGGATTCCCCTGTTGCTTGAGGCATAATTTTAAGAAGTGTGTCTTTTTTTTTAGTAAAGATGGTTCGGATATCATAGCCATAGGATGTGTCTGATGTGATGATAATACCGCAGCCACCTTCTTTGATAGCGCTGTGAATGAGTTCTTTGAGTTTCATGTTTTGTCGCATTTCTACGATGGTCATTTGCCTCATCTCCTTTTTTCAGTGTGTCGTTTGAAAATGGGATTTTTCTTTTCTTGTTTCTTTTGTTTGAGGTAGTCGCTGTTTTTGTTAAAGAGGATATCACCATCTTCAATCAATTCAGGAATGTAATATGGACTTTTCATGTAAAAAACCTTCCTTTATTTTAAAATAGGTATTTTAATAACAGGTTCATAATCGTTGCCGTAACGCAGCTGTTTAAAGAATATAATTTTGTCTTTTTCACCTAGATATTGGTAACTATAAGTATTATTATCTTTATAAAAAGTGATGACAGATGTTTCTGGAACCAAATGGTCAATAAATGACTCAAGTTGTTTTGACAAGTTGTTATCGACCGTGTAAACTAAATCTTCTATTGTGTAACTATTAGCGAGTAATTTAATAAAAGGATCTTGTTTATGTTTACGAATATAAAGAAATTTAAAATGATCTTTGATAATCTGTGTTAAAATGTGATCGATTGCAGGTTGATTGTTTTTAAAATGATCATCTGGTGTGGTTATAATTTCTAAATGGTTGTCAGTGTGGGTCTTCAAGGATAGGTTAAACATTAGCGTTCTCTTCTTTCTTTGGTTCTGGCTTGTCGTATTTATGAACACGTTTATCCCAAGGGATATCGTGTTTAAGCACTTGATAGGCCACGTGAATAGCAATGACGCTAAGCACGATCACTTCAGCTTTGGTGTAGGTATGGCCAAGAAATGTAAACCATGGCAAACCGTATTGTCCAAGTAAATTCATGGGTTTAGCTCCTTTCTAATTAGAATGTTTTGAGATTGTTATCTTTGGACAACTTGCGAAAGTCTTGTCCAAAGCCAGCGCTAATGAGATCATGTGACGCTTTGATAAAGCTTTTGATAAGTTTTTCTAAGTGTTTTTTATTTTGCACGCGCGTTTTGCGTGTCAATTCAAGGCCTGCATGTTCAAAGGTGGCATTACGTCCTGTAAAGGTGATAAAAACACTGTTACTGTTGGCGAAAATACGCTTTTGTTTGTCATCTACCATAAGGCCAAAGCCTTGGTCTTTTAAAACAGGCATTAAGTCGTATAAGGGATCCATAGAGGTTTCCTTTCTATTGTAACATAGTTTTGATTTCTGGCATAGCTGTCAAGGCGACATTGTTGGGAGATTGGAATGGTTCATTAGCAATAGCTTCTAATCTGTCTTTAACCAAATGACGATCAATGAGCTTAAAAATAGCTCTTTCATAATAGTTATTATCGTTAATTGGTCCGATTCTAAGATTATTCTGAACATCACTATTATCAGGATTAAAAATGTCAAACAAGGTTAAGTCATGTAAAGGTGTCTCTAAAAAGAGCTTTTGTAAGTCTTTTTTAGTCACTTTTTTAAAGAGATGAAGGTTGGTTTGATTGTTGAAAGAACCAGGAATGAACCACTCTAAGAAATAAACATTAGGCAATGTTTTAATGAGATTTAATTGTGGTGAAATGAAACCGTAAATGCCAGGTTGACGAAAGATGGGCCATTGTTGAGACACATTAAAGATAATTTTCGGTTTAGTCATAGTCATCAGTCCTTTTTTGTGGTTGATAGAATAATGCTTCCATCATCTAAGGTGAGAGAGTAGTAACGATTCATGTATTTTTCTATGATTTGGTCAAAGTAAGGTTTGACTTTACTATCAATTTTCTTATAAAGTTTTTGGTTGGTATTATAAGGAATCGATTCATCAGGATTAAAAAGACTAGCCATCTCATCTAAGAATTCTTTTTCTTCGTCTGAGAATTGAATGATTTTTTCATAATGAAGGTCATGATAAGGATAGATTTCGTAGATATATGAAAAGAGGACATCTTTGGAATAGATAGCAAAGAATTTTTCTTCAGGGTCAGCCTTAAGGGCTTTTTGAATGGCTTCAAAGTCTTTGTGGGCAGGGTTTACCATATAGCCCCAAACGCCTGTTTCTTCGTAGAATGACACGGGCATAGCGATGTCATTAAAAGTAAGGTTATTCATGTTGGATTCCTTTATCTTAAACTAATCCGACAGCTTTTTTGGCATAGTGATCTGCTAATTCGTTAATAGGGAATCCCTTATGGCTGTTAACCCAGATGAAGTTAATGGTTGTAAGGCCGTTTTCTTTGGCATAGTCAAGTGCTTTGAGACCTTTTTTCATGGCTTCGGATTGAATCTTTTTATAACCTTTAGTCGCTAGTTTATAGATACCTTCATAGTCATGGATGACGGTTAGCGTTGTGGCACCTTCTTTAACCGCATAGGCAATGGCATTACAAAAAGCTAAGATTTCGCCTGAAACGTTTTGTGAGCCTGCATAAATATCGTTATTTCCGTGGATGATAAGATGATCTGTCATCTTAAGGTCGTCATCAACAATAAGGGCTGCGCCACCATAGGTCTTGGTTTTAGCATTAAAGGAACCATCTGTGGCAATGACTAAACCGTTGCGCGTAGTTGTTTCGAGGCTACCAGAATCACCGATAATGGTAACGGTTCCTGAAAGTCCATCTTCGTTATAAATGAAGCTGTCACTTTCAATAGGGGTATCAGAAAGCCAGGCTTTGGCTTCTTTTTCAGTCGCAAATTTGCGGTAAGAGGCATTGCGATAACCTTTGACGGCCGCTTCGCAGTCGCTCCAGTTATCGAAGAGTTGATTTTCATTTTTGAAAGCATAGTATGGCATGAGAGTGTTTTCCTTTCTTTTTTTAGGGTAGAATAGCTATTTTGATGAGCGTATCGAGATCATCAAGAGAACGTGTTGTCGTTTGTTTAAGATTATATTTGTAATAGTGCTTAACTTGAACATCATCATTAAGTGGATATAGTTTGATTTCATTCCATCCAGTGTAAACAGTGACGTTATTACGGTAGATGAATACGTTTTTCCATTTTGTTCTATCAATAGCTTGATAAATGTCAATAAGTTTTGTCATTTTTTCAAAGACGGTTCTAATGTCGTCATCTTCAAAATAGTCTAAGGGAAAGGCGAATCCTGCGATATCCGCATGAAAAAGGATATCATCTTTGATAAATAATTGTCCTTTATGCGTTTTGTTATAGGTTGTTATAAGTTTTTCTAAAAGTTCTTTCATAATAAGTCTGCTTTAATTAGAATATAACCAAAATACCAATTATTCTAGATATCTTGGTTGAAAAGTTATAATAATTTGTTTGTTAGTTGATTATCAAGTTGTGCATAAGCCATATTTTCGAAAAAAGAAGCCATGGCGTTAAAGGTGTTTTCAAGGTTAGTGCTTGTTTCAAAAACACTTAAAGGAACCGAGATATGAGGCATAAGTTGATTACTTAGACGATAAGTTCCTTTATAATTTTCAACGGTTAGTTGGTTGTGATGTGTCTGATTGTACTTTTGACAAAGGTTTTCTAGTTGATTAATCATGAACTACACCTCTTTTACAAAACAAACGAAACGTCATTAGGAACACGGTCAATTGGTTTAACCGTGATTTCACCGAGGCTCCATTCATCAATCATAAGGGCTTCTAAAGCGTTACTTGACTCACTAACCGCTTGAGCTAATTCTTCAGCGGAATCAAAGCGTTCACCTAGTTGTTTTGAAAAATCAGTCAAGGTTCCAACAATTTTAATAGGGCCGTCAATAGTCATGACAGTGAGGACATAAAGGTCATCGTCACAAACGGCATCAATCCAGTCTTGGTCAAAGGTTTCCATGCCTGGATTTTCTATTTTTGGAAAGACATCAAACCAGTTGATGTCAAGAACTTCAGTAATAGCTAAGTCTTGTTTCATTTCAAAAATGGCATTAGCGAGAGTATCAGCATCAGTAAACGTGCCGATTTGGATAAGGCCATCGACAAAGTAAGGGTTAAAAAAGACAACGACTTCTTGATTTGGGTATTCATCAAGAAGAGCTTGAGCAAGTTTTTTCATAATGTTTGTTCTCCTTTAATTATGGTAGATTAGTAACTATAAATAGTTTCATTAAGTTTTTTCAAAAGGTCTTCGTAGTTATTTCTTTTAAGAATAAAGCTTCCAATAGGGCCACCACATCCGTATTCACGAACAACGTAGGCGACATAGGTGTGGTTATGCTTGAAGATAGTGATGAAATAGTCATCATCAGCATTGATGAAGCCGTGGATAGTTGGTGTGCCATCGAAAATGGCGAAGTCTTTGCACTCGTCTTCGTCATCATCTAGGAAGTCGTAATAGCCATTACCTGGACGTAGGCGAAAGGCTTTTTCATAGCCTTCGATGGGGTTATCGAGATAGTCTTTGAGATTAGTCGATACGGTTGCAAGGTAGTCATCATCGTTTTTAACAATGTCTTCAATAATGGTGTTATCATCAGCGTTAACAGGTTGATTAGCATAATCAACGTATTGAACAGGGCCATCAAGAATAGCGTCGAGATGTTTTTTAGTAATCATATTTAATTTCCTTAATTTCTAATATATTTTGAAATAGCGTCAAAAAGATTTTCTTTTGTGACAGTAGTAGCTATTGGGTCATCGTTTTTATCGAGTTGGAAAATGATGTCAAAATGGCTAAAGTCAGGTGTCGAATCAGCCTTGTAATGAGGCTTGATAGTGATGTTGTAAAGCAAGTCAGTCATTTCAAGACCATCCTCTTCAATGAAAAAGCGTTCTTTTAATTGGTCTGGCAATTGATGATAGAGCGCAATCTTGTTTTTAATAACATCAAGGTCAAGATCATCATAGAAAGAAATAAATCTTTTAAGACGTGTTGCGTGTCTGGTCACATACCAAAGCATGACTTTTGTGCGATTAACTTTTGTTAGTTTCATGTATTCATCATCGTCATGTGTGCTATTAAAAACGTTTACAAACTCTTCAAGCGCTTCTTTCTTTTGAACAAATTGATAACGTTCGTAGTCAGCAGCTTGTTTAGCGACTGTGGTTGATTGAAGAGCACTTCTTGTTTCATCAAGTTGCTTTTTGAGTTTTTCAATTTTATTTGTCAGACTAATTGTATTTGTCAAGTATTCTTCTTTAGGGTCATCACACATTTCGATTTTTTTGAGAGTAATGTCATTGATTGTTAGCTCATGACGGCACATGTCTTCAAAAAGACGTTCAATATCTTGATAACTTTGAGTGCAATAGTTTCCTAGTGTTTTACCGTTTGCCGTAACAGTGACAAAGGGATAGTCATTGTTGTTAAATAGTTTTTCAATTTCGTTCATGACATAGTCTTTCATAATTTTTATCTTTTCAGGGCAATATTTGCAAATGTGGCAGGGAGATTTCCAAATGCCTTTAGTTTATCTTGGTGGAAGTGTCCGCCTTTTGTCAAATCAGCAAAGGTTGGGCCTAAGTCTTCACGTGGGAAAAAGAAGCGTTTATCGCCATAAACCTTAGCCGTAATGCCTTTGACAACAGGAGAGCAGTCAGAGAGTTCTTTAAGACTGCCATCACTGTAGCGGATGTGAATTTCTGTACGAGGGTTGACAATGTCGTTATGAGACACGTCATAAGGAAGGTCAAAGTTTTTATTGACTTCGGTGTAGTAGGTTGGGTCAAACCCATAGCTTGTGATGATGCTACGTAAGACATCCAAGTCTTTTTCAGGTTCGTCAAAGATGACAGACTGTGGCAAGTGTCTGCGGTTGTAGCTAGTCGCCAAATCGCTTAAAATAGGGTCGCCTGACGATTCCCAGAGACTAAAGGTTGCCATAAGAATGTTGTCATCCAGTTTCAAGTAGTCACTAAGGTCATAATGGTCTTCAAAGAAAGGGACTAGACGAGGACTGGTAATGCGAAAGAAATCTTTGGCTTTAGGGTACAAGTCTTTAGCACGTTTCAGCATATTTTGAAGAAGGACAACAGCCGCACGGTTAGTACGGTGGAAATAGACCGTTTGGTACATTTGGTAACGTGCCATGATGAATTCTTCAATGGCAAAGAGAGCACGTGCGTGAAAGACAATACGGTTGTTTTCAAGTGTAAAGGCACGAATAATGCGTTCTTTATCATAGTTCCCAAAGCTTGTGCCTGTGAAATAAGCGTCACGAAGCAGATAGTCCATACGGTCAGCGTCTAGTTGACTAGAGATAAGGTCAGTCACATCTTTATGGGTAGATGTGTGAGCGATGACGTCAGCGACTTCTTTTGAAAAGCCTGTTTGATAGCTTTCAAGGACGTGGTGAATTTCCGTTTCTGGGCTGGTTAAAATTTCACACGTAACTGCCTCATGGTCTGTACCAAAAAGGGTTTCGAAGGTATGGCTAAAGGCGCCATGACCGATGTCATGAAGGAGCCCTGCGATAGACGCAAGGTAAGTTTTTTCGGTTGTCCAATCGGGATGGTTTTCCAAGTGTTGACCAATGGTTTTAGCCAAGTGATAGACCCCAATGGAGTGACTGAAACGTGTGTGTTCCGCACCTGGGAAGGTGATTGAAGCGGTAGAGAGCTGCTTAATGTTGCGCAAGCGTTGAAATTCTTTAGTGTCGATAAGACGCGTAATAAGTGGGTCAGTGATAACGATATCACCATGAATGACGTCTCGGATAACGGTTTCCATGGGGCATATCCTTTCTAATAGGTTTTTTTATTTGCAGATTTCGTTAAGTTCTGTTTCAAAGTCAAGAATAATCACAATTGTCAAGATAATCTTCAATGAACGAATAATCGCTTGTCCAAGGACTGATGTAGTTTTGGTTTGGGTCAACAACACGATAAAGTTTCATGGGCATTTTTCCTTTCAAAGTAAAATGAGATGATCAGTTAGATCTTTAATAGACGTAAAGACCTTTTTTTCAATGTTGTCGTTGTAAACAGCGTCTAAAAACGTGACATAGTGGTCATCGCAATTAATGATTTCGATAGAATAGTGTTCGCTAATCAGGTCGATATGACGACCTTTAACGCGAATGCGTGGCAATTGTTTGTAGTAGGTACTATAGGCATGGCCAATAGCAGCGTAAAGGTCGTTCATAGTGTTATCCTTTCTTCGTTAAATTTTGCAAGTTGATACGGTCGACTAAACTTAACATGTGTGACTGTGGATAGTCTGGGCCAAAGGCACCTTGAGGGAGTTTGTGGTCGTCATAATGATCCATTTTATAAAAGTAACCAAATAGTTTAGCATTATTTTGGAAATCCTGATAAATCGGTTTTTGTAAGCGACTCAAGACTCTCCAAGGATCATCAAATTGTCGAAAGAAAGTTTGAAAATAGGTATAGTTTCCTGAATGAATGCGACGTTCCACATTTGACGCGTCCTTGTTGACATAGAGTTCTAAACAAGCACCAACAGCTTGAGAACGTGACACGCCTGCTTCACAATGCACAAGGATGTGATAATCATATTTTTTGGCAAAGTCGCCAATGGCTTTGATTTTACGCGCTTCTTTTTTAGAAAAAACAGGTAAATCAAGTCCCGTTTGTTCTTCGACTGTTTTGGTTGGGTCAAGTTTAGACGCAGCAATGTCGATAAAAGGGACACGAAAAACGTATTTGAGGTTTTTAACAGGGCGAAAGACAACGGGACAATCGGCTTCGTAGCGCGTGTCTGTAATGGAAACGATGGTATAGTCTTCTTTGTTAAAGTCAAAGGGCCCACCGTAATGAGCCGCTAAGAAGGCTTTTTCGGCAGACATAACTGTGATTTTTGGCATAAGTTTCTCCTTTAATTGTGGTATAATCAGCTTTTACATCGTGATTTTGAAATTTGCGGTAATCATACACGCGTGTTTTTTGAATGGATATTTTTTATTAAGCCTTACCGTTTCAAAGCTATCTTTGACAAAGTGTCCGTTATCAAGGGTGGCTTTAATAAAACGTGTTGTAGTGTTTGTTTTGCTTAAAAGCGTATCAAACAGAATCGTGCCGTTTGTGATACCTTTGGTTGCTAATTCAGATTCGATGGTTGCTAAGTCTTGTATTGGTGTCTTGTAATTTCTAGATAATACAAGAGCGTCAAAACTGTCGTTAGTCATAGCGCGTTTTCCTTTCTTAGTTTAAGACAAGATTACAGTAGTCCAGATAGCTTTTAAGCGTATCAATGAGACTTTCGAAGAAATAACTGTAATCGGTAGCAAAGTGATTTTTATAATACACTTGGTAGTGAAAGTAGTCGCCTTGAAGACGTTTTAAGGCAACCTCTACTGTGATTTTGGCTTTTTGACCTTTTAAGCGTTTTAGGGCTTCGTCAGTTTCATAGTAGGCGTCATTAAGGGCCTTTAGGCTTTCGGTTTCGAGTCTAAAGCCGTTTTTAAAGAATTGATTCATAATCTTATCCTCGTTTCTGATATTGATTACGGTAAGCGACAATGGTAATATCCGTTTCATTTAAGATGAACGAACGGATATCGTTCCAGTCGCCACCAGCGAGACCACAACCGATATAGGCAGGCACGTAAGCTGATTTTCCGGCTTTTTTGGCACGCGCATCAAAGCGCTTAAGGGCACTTTTTAAGGTTAACATGTCCGTATAGCAGATACCCGTCATGCGGCTATTGCCAAAGCTAAATTGGCTAAAGCTGTTACAGATGACAAGGGTGTCGCTTACACGAACGGGTTGGATCCAACCAAAGCGCTCTTTAGGTTTAGTGTAGGTTTTAGCGAAGGCATGAAACGCTTCTTTGATTTCTGGGTATTTGGTAGCGAGGCTCTTAGCGACGCCTGCGCCCATGACATTTTGGCAGTTCACTTGGTGCATGATATAACCGTCAGTGATGGCTGTAATGTCTCCTGTAATTTCTCGGGCCATAGGATAAGCCTCTCTTTCTAATAATTTTTTCGGCAAGACAAAACTGTCTTTTTCACAACCCAAACCATGGGTTTCGGGGAGGCGCGTTAGCGACTCAACCCGCAAAAAAGCCGCCAGGTGCGTCAGCACCTGTGGGTCAAAACGTTCGGACATGTCCGAACGTTTTTAAAGAAACGTCTTTAAAACGTTTGTCCATTTTTGTCCGAGATTTTGTCCGAAAATTCAAATTCTCGGACAAAATTCTTAGACACGCTGTCTAAAAACAGCAAAAATGAGAAAGCGCAAACCCAAGCCCCGTAAGCTTTCATTCGCTTTCATGAAAAGAAAAATGAGAAAATGCCTTCTCGGACAAAATTTTGTCCGAAAATGTCCGAAAAACGTCCGATTTTGTCCGAAAACGCATTTCTCGGACAAAATTCTTTGTGAAAAATTCACGAAGTATTTTGAATCATCAAGTGAATAAACCCTGCATAAAATTTTTGTCCGAAAAATGTCCTTTTAATCTAGTTCTTATAAAGGGTGTCAATCATGCGTGGTTGTTTGTTTTCATGCGTTTTCAAAAAATGGTTGATTTTCATTTTGTCCGAAAATGTCCGAAATCTTGAGAGTGAATTTATGAAAGCAGACAACCATGCGGGTTTGAGGGTACTTTTTTGTCCGAAAGACGTTTTGGACAAAAATTTCTCGGACAAATTCTCGGACAAAATGAACCCTTCTCGGACAAATTCTCGGACAAAATGAAGAAGCTTGAAAAAATATTCAAATCATGTATAAAGCCCTGCATATAGGTGGCTTGTGGCGTTTTCTAAGAAGAAAATGAGAGTCTGAAAGCGTTTTCAAAAGAAAATTTTCGGACAAATACCTCAAAAAGTTCTATATAAAAATTAATAAGAAAAAAACCTATAGAGGTTTTTTTGGGGATGGACATTTTCGGACAAATGCTAAATGGGCCGTTCGTTCGTTTGTTTTTCGGCTTTTATGTTTTAGAGCCTACACGCGCTATTTCGGCTTTTGTTTTTAGAATGCACACGTGCTTGATTTGCCTTTGATTTTTGGCTTGCCTTTAAAACCCACACGTGCTATAATATAGACAAATCAAAAAGAAATGAGGACTGATTACGATGCGCGTACTTTTACGATATAAGGAGCCTGTTTGTTTGTTCTTAAGTTTTGCAGCCATTTTACTAGTGGTGACTGTATATGGGCTGACACATGGCTTTGATAGTAGTGCAACCGTTGATCATAAAAGCCCTCAAATCTTACAAGAATTACTACCTGTTGATGACTAAGAAAGGATCTTAAACATTATGATTATTGTAACTACTAAAAACGCAGACAACACCTACAAGGCTCGTATCAATGGTTTTGATACGACGATTACACGCGCTGAGGCCGAGCAATTCATCTTGGCAGGAAAGCTTTGCCGTAAGGTGAATCAACCTTGTATCTCTTTAGCGCAACTTGACCGTTATGTAAAGGCGGCATAAATGAGTAAACTCGATCGTTACGCTAATGCGTCGGCAGGGAAACGTGAAGAACGTATTTTCTTAGTGTTCGCCAAGTTGAACACCAAGCGTGACTTTTCTGCATTTGACCTCATGGCCTTGCAGGACATGAACGGGGAGCTATTACAGGTAGCTCCTAAAACCATGCTCAGTTATTTGAGAGCTATTCAATCGGCTCAAGTAGGTCAAGACGCTTATCACAAACATTTAAGAAAACCCTTTGACAGCCATTCCTATGCGGTAGGTGACCATGAACAGATAGTTTATGCGCGTGAACAGTACCGTAAATGGCAAGGCTTAACCAAGACCCCTAAGGACGAATTGGCGCAATTTATTTTTAGCAGTAACCATTATTTAGATCCTGAGACTTTTTATACACGCTTAGAACAGTCTCTCTTGGTCTTTGGCTATTTAGCTTTGAAAGGATAAAAAAATATGTTAGAACAATTAAAAACGGCTGGCTTATCAGTGGTCAGCACTTATAAAACATTAACAAAAGCAGCTGATGCTTTAAAAGCCGTTACTGATAAAGCTAATAAGGACTTATTGAATCTTCAAATGGACGTAAAGACTTATACGTCAAACCTTCATCGTGAGTTGATGGATGCTAAAACGGCCGATGAGGTCGCAAAAGTAACGCTTAAAGGTCTTAGCGACCATGCGGCTTTTTGTCGTCAGTTAGAGGATATTAAACGTTCTGTGGATGTGGCTAAAGACGCTTATGTAGAAGTGGGTGGTGTTCCTGGTCATCGTTTTAACAAAGACCTTGTAGACATCATCAAGGAAGACTTGGATAAAGCATCACTCATGTTTTGTCTAGCTGATCATGTGCGTAAGGTCTGTTCTTATGATTGCTAGTAGGCAGTTAATTCGGTTAGAATCAGATGTCAGGACGTCACGTTTACCTGAAACTAAAAAGGAGCAGTATCTCAAGTGGTTGTCAGACATGCGTCACGTCAATCGTGCGCTGACCTATCGTGACGACCTCTATTTTGCCTTAGAATATTATGCGGCTTGTCTCAAAGAAATTAAAGAAAGTCTGGGGACGCTCGCATGATTTGTGGATTAGTTGCCTTGATGGCGTTGATTGGTTATATTACTGTTGTCTTATGGAAGGATAAAAAATGACTGGCTTAGCAACACTTGGATATGATTTTTAGAAGGAACGTTAATGGAATTTAAAGATTTTTTAGCTTATTTAAAAACGCTATCCCTACCCTCATCTTATCAAGAAGCCATCGATACCTTAAAGCCTCATGGTTCTGTGATCATTTCCTTTGAACGTACTTTGGGTCAACCTGGTGATAGCCTTGTCTTATCGGATCCTAAAGCTTTAGCTTTAGTTTACCAATTCGTCTATTGGGCCTTACGCCGTGACGCTGTAGATATCAATGTCCCTTTGATTGAAGCGTCTATTGGCCCTATGTTATCTATGGATATCATGATTAGTAACGTTGGTTGCGAAACACCTTACACGGAAGATGAGTTAGCGATTACACGAATAGATTGGGCTATTTTGTTTGTTCATCTCAGGGAATATTGTGGCGTCACTTTGACAGATGATATCGATCGTTTTGTTTACGATGAAGATGCGCTTCATGGAACGACGACGTCTTTTGTCAATTGCAATATACTTTTTGAAAGGAATGGCGGATGACTTATGTATTTGTAGGACGTGATTTTCCAGGATTTTCTCAGTTGAGTGTCTATTCGCATAAAGGATTAGTTTATTCACACAAGGGGAAAACGAGAGACGCTTTAAAGGGTCGTGATTTAGTTGATGGTGATCCTTTAAACGACGTTGATGACGCTGTTTCATTTGAAAGGAAAGACAAATGGCCATCTATGTAGCTGTTAAAGAAACGGATAAGGAATGTCTTTTAGGCGCTTATAGTCGTTTAGATGATGCTTATAAGGCTCTTAAAAAGCAGACAGATGTACGTCCTTTATCCTACGTCAGACAAGCTTTTAAGAATGGTCAACCCTATGCGCTATTGGGAGTCGCTAATCAGACACTATATAAACTCTATCGATTTGAGGAAAGGTAGATTTATGGATCAATTGGATAAAAATTTAGCGAAAACAAGGAACGTTTCAGGGAATGATGACTTTGTTGATTCGTTTAATGGACGATTAAAAAACAGTGCTGAAGTTGTAGATGCGCTTAATCGCATTGAGAAACTCATTCTTGGCTTTGATATGTCTGTGATTTATACGTTAAATTCAGACGCCAGTTACATTCTCGCCAAACAGATTCTTTACAGTTATCGTCTCTTGTTAAAAGAAGTAGAGAAAAAGATGCGCTGTACGTTTGAAGCTTCTGGGTTGACGATTGATAGTTATCTCGTGGAAAAAAGTGAGGCTTTAAATGACTTGTTAAAAGGTTATTTGCTAATGCTTGATGTTCGTTAATAATTGTGGTAGAATATATCTATATTGGTTTGGAATCCCTGGATAGCTTTTCGAGCCTGTCCTAAAACGTACCGTAGAGACGATGTTTCTACGGTTTTTATATGCTTTTTTTGGCTTCTTATGTTAGACTAAAGGTATGATTAGAAAGGATTTCTCTTATGGCTTATTTTCGTGCTTTGGCTTCTGATGTACGGTTGCCTGACGCTACTCACGCGACGGTTTGGATAGATTGTACAGACGGTTCAAAATTAGAACCTTTGACGCTTACAGGTGCTGATTTAGAACGTCTCTATTATGTTCTAGGACGACTTAATTATTCTGACCTAACCACTTCAGAAATCACCTTGCCATTACATGGGGCTGATTCGGTTGGTTTTTTAGCTAAGAACGTGAGTCGTGGTCCTATGCCTTTAGAAGATACTATCATGCGTTATATGGGTAGCTTTTTGATGGAAATTGATCAAGACGTGCGTGCCTATGTGTTTTTTTAAAAGCCTGTGATGGCTTGTCCTCAAAAGGTGACTATGCCTTTGTGCAGATACGATTGGGGGAATTATGACCGCTTTTTTATCCGTTATTTGTGGCATTTCTTTGTTTGTGTTCATTGGTTTTTTATTTTTCTCAGGACTTATGTTTACGGGCGATGGCACGGAGCACCCTATTAAAGATGGTTTCAAGGCTTTGGGACTTTCGTTTGTAGGATTACTTGTCTTTCTTGTAACCTTGCTCATGTTGATTTCGCCTTTTAATCAGACGGTGGCGAAAGAATCCTTGCCGTTAAATAAAACCTTTGTGAGTTTTGGGGATGGTGACAATTTGACGTTTGACGGAAAACCTGATTTGGCTTATCCTTTGTCAGATAGCGAGACACAAATGCTGCTGCGAACAGAGCATTATGCATGTCTTCAACCTTTAGACCAAGCGATTGATGAAGTTGAATTTAATACATCTAAACCTGTCACCAAGGCGCTACTAGAAACCCGTCAGAATGCCTTTGGATTGACACAAACCGTTTTAGTTTTGGAGTAGAGAGTGACATCCTGGCACACTAAATAATAGACAATAAGATATAATCATTGTAAACTATAGACACAACATTAAATTAGATAAGGGGGTGAACTTTTATGAAATTAACAAAAAAAGTAGCATTATATCCTAATCAAACAATGACAAAAATACTTGATGATTTATGTAATTATCGTCGGTATTGTTGGAATCAAGGATTAGAATTATGGAATGACCTTTATGACCAACGTGTTGAAATGGTTCCTGTTGATCTTCGAAAAAAATCACAATTAGTCATTAAAGATAAAACGATTACTTTTTCTGAAGAAGAACAAGAATTATTAACATTATTTCCATCACCATCGCATCGTGTTGTTCAAAATATATTAGTTGCAGATAAAGCTGATTGGCAATATTCTTTGTCTTCACGTGTTCTACAAATGGCTATTAAAGATCTAGCACATTCGTGGTCTGCTTTTCGTGACAGTAAAAAACCTAAAAAGAAAAATTCTAAAAAGAAAAAACGCAAAGTTGGGAAACCTTCTTTTCGTTCTAAAAAGAACTCAAAACAAGGTTTTAAGACTGATCGCGCATCTATTAAAAATGGAAAACTTGTTTTAGATAAACCTCGTGAATATAAAGATACTTGGTACGGTATTTCTTTTAAAGGCTATGATTTACCTGATGGGAAGATTAAACATTGTGCCATTACCAGAATTGGTGATTCTTATTACGCATCTATTGTGATGGATTGTCCTAAACAACCTTTACCTAAAACAGGGGAAAAAACGGCTATTGATGCAAATGTGAATCATTTTGATTATACGGATGGTTCTTTTAAAGTTTTTCCAAAACAATTAGAACGTTTATATGCTCAAGTTAAACACTATCAACGTCTATTAGCCAGGAAACGTCACGAAAATGGCAAAAAAGCTACACGTTCAAAACAATATTTTAAAGTGAGAATCAAACTTCAAAAATGTTATCAACGTGTGACCGCTATTCAAAATGATTTGCTTCATAAGTTTACAACAATGATTTATCAAACCTATGATACGGTTGTTATTGAAGATTTAGATGTACAAGCCATGCAAATGCAAAAGAAAGCTAAAAATTTACATCGTTCTTTATTTGGCCGTTTTCGTTTTTATATGGAATATAAAGCTATTAAGTTTGATAAAACACTTATTTTAGCTGATCAATATTATCCTTCAACACAACGTTGTTCGCATTGCGGTCATGTTAAAACAGGTGATGATAAAATCGGATTAGACGGTAATAAAAAACATGGAACAAAACATAATGAATACATTTGTTATTCATGCGGTTTTGTTGCTGACCGTGACCAAAATGCAGTATTGAATCTACTAGCATTAGCTTAAATTTATTTTATTGGAGGCTGGCTCAGTCTCTGAAGATAATTTTTATCTTCTTGATGTGTTAAGAGATTACCTCTGTCATTACTTGCTTTTTGCAGATATGGGAATGTAATTGATGACGAACATGAGAAAAAAGAATCATCTGCCGTTGTTTAGAGATGATTTGTCAATAGTTGACGACTTTTTTCAGAGCACAACGGAGGTTTTGGTCCTAGAAACCAAGTAATTGTGCTATACTAAAGGTAAGTTAGAGTAATGAAAGGATTTTTCCATGGTAGTAGTAAAACAATTGGACTCAAATTATCCACGTTTAGGTTATGAAATTCAAAAGGGGCTTATCGTTGATATGCCTTGGGGGGATGGGAAGGCTGAAATAACAGAAAGTGAAGATGGGACGCTCACTTTGTCTGAAGGTAATGGCAAATACACGGCGTCTCTTAAAAATGTGCATTTAAGTGACTTTGTAGATCATCATATTGTTGTTGTCGTAAATGGTGACCCTGATGGGAATCATTTGGTTTTAGAAGACCTTAATATTGAGTCACCTGTGACGACCATTCGAAGTTTTCGTGGGGATAATCGTGTGTCTGATACCATTCTTATGGGTGCTAATGACATTTCCATGGCTGGTCATACCATTGATGACGCTTATATTGATAACAGTGTCATCATGACGTCGTCTGTAGAGAAGGATAGTTTGGTTGAGCGTAGTCATTTGTTAAATAGCACGGTTACAAATAGTGATGTGGTTAATAGTGGCTTAGATAGTGCGACCGTTGCTGATTCTAGTCGTGTGGAATTATCCTATTTAATGGGTGATACCGTTACACAAGCTAAGGTTGGTGGCGTAAAGAACGGTTGGGACGTTTTTGAAGACACCTTTGATGAACGTACGTTTGAAAAGGGCTATTTTGTCGGAAACGGTAAAAGTGCTGAACAAGAGGGATTTAACCATGGTTATGTGGAAGTTTCTAATGAAGACGACTATGCCTTTGGTTTAGCGACATTAGCCATTAATCGTGATCTTCCTTTTCGTCCTAAAAAAGAAGGTTACTATTTGCCTGAATTGACAGATGACAGACAAGAACGCTTAGATAAAGCTTGGGAACAGATGTCTGAAGCTTATCAAAAAGAAGCCCTTGAAATGGCACCTTTTTTAAAAGAGGTTGTTGAACCAGTTGCCTTAACGGATGCTGAGATTGCTCAATCTTTTGATGACGACGAAGCTTGGCGTGAAGCCGATGATTTTGTCATTGATGAGAGTCAGTTTGACGTCCATTCGCAACAAGGCTTACAACAGTAGAGAAAGGGGATGATTTTATGGTAGTAGTCAAACGTTTAGACCCTAAATACCCACGTATGGGATACGAGGTGCAAAAAGGCTTGATGATCGATATGCCTCGTGGAGATGGAAAAGCGGATATTGTCAAAGGCGATGATGGTTCGCTTACCTTGTCTGAAGCGGATGGGAAATATCAAGTGACGCTTAAGAATGTAGCCTTAAGTGATTTTGTGGATCATGATATTCAGGTTAAGCTAAAATGTAGTCCTAACGCTAATCATTTGACTTTAGACAATGTCATTATTAATTCACCGACGTCAAGAGTTATTTCTTATGAAGGCGAGAATGTCATTTCGGAGTCGATTTTGAGTGGTCATAATCTGATTGAAATGATGGGTCAAACGCTTTCTGGTAGTTTTATTAAGGATAGTGAGCTTGACCAGACGACGGTTAAAGACAGTTCTGTTAAACGCAGTCGCTTGCAATTGAGTCGTGTTGATGCTAGTCACGTTGGCAATAGCGATTTGATGAATTCTGTAGTGATTGACGATAGTAACGTTGAATTGTCTAAATTGGTGAATGACGAGGTGACAGCTGCAACTGTTGGTGGTGTGCATTCAGGTTGGGCGCTTTCTTCTTGGGAAATTGATGAACGTACGTTTACAGATGGTTATTTTGTTGGGAACGGCAAGCATGCGAATCAACCTGATTTTGACCATGGTTATGTACAAGTAGCGGATGAAGACGCTTATGTAGAGGGCTTAGCAGCCTTAACCCTTAATCGAGACCTTCCTTATGCTTGGGATTTAGAGGCTTATCAACCAAGTGAGGCGCTTAAAGAACGCTTAGAAGAAGGCTTTGCATCGGTTCCTGAAGCATACAAGGACGAAACAATAGAGATGGCACCGTTTTTAAAGGATGTTGTTGGTCCAATGATTGATAGTCTTGATGACGAAGACGCGTGGCTTTATTTGGATGCGCAAGCGGTTGCGGAAGACCCTGACGCAGTGATCACTGAAGACGTGGATGAAGAAAAGATTCGTCGTGAAGCAGAAAGTTGGGTTATTGATGACACGCCACTAACGGTTGCTGAAGATGTTGTCATTGATGAAAGTCAGTTTGAGGTTAATTCGCAACAAGGTTTGCAGCAATAGGTCGTAAAAAGAAGGTAAACAATGCTGAGGTGTTAAAAAATGACAACAAAAAGTTTTATGACAGATTTAGTCGTTGATAGTGCAGTTGCTGATGACTTAATTGCTGTTTTAACGAGTGCTAGTGACGTTGATCGTCAGGCGTTTGTAATGGCTGAAACAGTAATTGATTCGAACGTGATTAAAACGATGTTTAGAAGTGAGGAAGACAGATGTTAGGACCAACACATAGGGCTTTTGCGACTACTATTGCGGCAACAACTGTTGCAGCACTGTCATTACCCCATCCTTTGATTACAATAGCCGTTGCAGGTTTAACGGCGACCGTTCCTGATATGGATAAGTATTTTAAAGTTTTTAAGCATCGTGGGATTACGCATTCCATTTGGCCGGTTGTTTTATTGGTATTTTTAGCTATCTGTGCAGAAAATCCTTTAGTGACTGGTTTTGCCATAGGTTATGTTAGCCATATTATAGGGGATTCGTATTCGGTTCAAGGCATTGCCTGGTTATATCCCTTCACAGGATATGAGGTCCTTCCAAATGGGGCAACTTATGTGGAAAATGAACGGCATTTCTTTATCAAACTTTATAAGGTAGGATCACGTAACTTAACCATTTACAAAAAAGGAAACTATGGTAAATTATTTGATTTGCCGAAAGTTCCTGTAGATCCAAAATGGATTTGGTATACGCTAGCATTTTTAATTTTAGTAAACGGTTGATTGTCAAAACGACAACGGTGTGCTATAATTTGGCATTGGTTTAAACGAATAGTTAAAAAGAAAGGAAAAATACAATGACACCTAATGAACGTCAATCTTACGCTGAACGTTTTTTGATTCAGCGCTTTGCAGAACTCACAACAGAAGCTTCTGGTAAAGTGACCTTTACGGTAGAAACAGGTCCTGAGGCTTGTCTCGTTTGGACACAAGACGACTTTTCAGTCACGGTAGGATTATCGGCTGAAGTCTTTGTGACCATTCGAAAAGGCACGCGCTATTATGATGAGAAACCCTTATTTGAGCCTGATAAGGACGTCTCCTTTACGCTAGTGCGTTTGGCTCTAGGACGTCTCCTGACCGATGTTAAAGGTTTGGTTATTTAACAGCTTGTTGTAGCTGTTAAGTGTTGTGTTATTGTATTCATACAATTCATTTAGCATTGATGAAAGTCAATTTGAAATTAATTTGCAACTAAGCTTGTAACGCTAGTTATATAAAAAAGAACCGTGATTGGTTCTTTTTTTGGTAGTTATTGTTATTTTTTAATAGAGATAAGTATCTTTTTGGAATTTTTGAATTGTAATGCGCGTGATTTCTTTTGTGTAATAGTTGTGATCAACGCCTGCATATTCTGTTAGCGTTTCTTGACCGATAGTGACGACAGAATTATCAGCAAGTGCTTTTTTAATGTCAGCTAGGCTATATGTTATTGTCTCATCTTCAAGTGTAATTTGATTAAAATAGTGCAATCCTTGTTCGTAAGCGGTCTTAAGACTCGTATAAACAGCGATGTTCGTTGTTTGATTAGATGGTAAACAAAGTGCTGGCATATTGCTTTTGTGACTTGGTTGTTGCGAGATAAGATAAAAGGCCATGGATTTCCTTTCTATTTCAACATATCATCAAGCGTTTTATTGCTTTCTGGTTGTTTATAAACAAAACGTAGTGCACTGCGATGTCCTTTAGTGGTGAAGATAGGTTGACCAAAGAAGGCATGTTGGGTGGTTTCGTTACCGTATTGAACCTTATCGAGAATTTTACCACTACCATCGATGATAACATGATCAATAGTTTTTTCTTTAACATATTGTCTTTGGGTTAACTTGATTGTGTTGGTGTCTTCGACGTCGTTTTGTTTGGTTTTGGGCGTTACAGTAATGTAATTACCGGTTCCAGTTCTCACTTCAACGGTTACCTTATCGTGATTGGGATGGATGGTACGCCATTCGGTTTTAGTAACAGCAACATCGCTTCCACAAAGGAAATCGGTAATGAAGAGCCATTCAAAGAAAAGGAACGCCGTTAATCCAAGATAAGGGAGGATATTTTTTTTAAAGTCCCATTTAAGTTCGTCGTAGAAAAGAGGCGTTGTTAATAATAAGGCAAAAGCAAGTGTACCTAGAAGATAATAAAAGCTGAAGGATGTTAGCATGTGGGTGACCTTTCTATTTTTCTTTTAGTATATCTTATTTAGGCTTATTTTTCTAATAAAAAACTAAGGTCGAGTTGACCTTAGTTAAAGAAATGTTTAAGTGTTTTGTCTGTGGCATCATCTAAATGTACGGTGGCAATAGTTTGACGTTTTTCAGCATCTTTTTTATTGGTTAAACTAAACCACTTGCTATCGGTATGACGTACGCTATAAGTAATGTTTGTCACGGTTGTTCCAGAGCCTTTGGTTTCAACTTTATCAATAGCCTTCGAGGCTTTGTCGGTGGTTAGATAAGCGTGTTTGAGATCACCATTTAGTTTGCTACCTTTAGTAAGCACTTGAGATGGAGTGACAAGACTGAGAGGTTGATCAATCGGCACTTGGACATCGTAGGTAACTTTGTGATAGCCTAAGCCTGCCCCGATGCATAATATAATTGTTAAGAAAATGAAGCCGATGCAGCTTTTGAGAGGGTCTTTATCTTTGATGATGGCTGGGACTAGCGTGAAAGCAGCGCCGATAAGACCGCAACTAATAGGAATTAAAAAATCGAGCATAAGTTTATTTCCTTTCTTTAAAGATGCTTGTGTCGCCATTTGTTACTGTTACCGTTAAGGTATTGTGTTCAATTTCTTTTTGATCGACAGGGATGCCAAAGAAAAGAAGTTGGTCTGTACGGTCTCCGTAGGTTAATTTGGTAATGCTTGTTCCGTCTTTAGGTCCATTAATATAGACCTTAGAAACGCTTGTTTGAACGGTTTGGCCATCTTTACGGGCAATTAAGGCACCTTTTGGATTAGCGTCAACAAAGCTTCTAAAACGTTTGTCTGTAGGTTTCATAGCTTGTCCGTTGGCGACATAAGTCACGTCAATCTTGTCGGTATTGGGGTGGATAACTTTGCCAAGGGTTTGAATCTTGGGAACAGATAAGCCTAAAAGCGTGATGAGACAGATGAAGAAACTGATGCCGCAAGATCCGATACAAAGGCCAATGCGAGAGTCGTCATCATCAAAAAGCTTTGGGAATAGCTTTTTAATCGTCTTATAGCTGCCATAGGATAGCCCAACAACAGCTGAGATAAAGATAATAGCAATCATGTGTCAACTTTCCTTTTTTTCTTTTAGTGTAGCAAAAATGATCTTATTTTTCTAACAAAAAACTAAGGTTAAAAACCTTAGTCGAAGAAATGTTTTAGTGTCTTAGTAGATTCTTTTGTCGTTACTGTAGCGATAGCTTTAGGTTTTTCGCTGTCTTTTTGAAGCGTCAACCAAAACCATTTTTTATCAGTGTGTTGTTCCGCATAAGTAATGTCTTTGATGGTGTCACCATCGCCTTTAACTTTAATAGTAACCGCTTTTGTAGCGTCATTTACGGTCAAGTAGCCGTTAGTATCAATGCTTTTAACGTGATCACCTGGTTTTAGGATTTGTGTAGCTGTTACTAACTGGACGTTTGGTTTAAGAGGTTGCGTTGTTGTAGTGGTGACGTCATGTGCAAATAATGCCATAATTACGACCGTTACGGTCGCAGCAATGAGTCCTGCAAAGAAATTTGTTAATAGAATGAAACCTAGTCGTTGGCCGTTTTTAAATTCTTTATGAAAGCGACCAAGAATCACTAGGAATGAAACAATGTAACAGATTAATAATAGAGTAAGCATAGATTAGTTTGTCCCTTCTATAATAGAATCTTTGGCGTTTTTAAAGGTTGCTTCAAGAACATAGTCACGCTTTTCAGGTACGCCGACAGGAATGCCAAATAGCGTGGTTTGCTTGTCGTAAGAGCCGTAAGAAAGTGTATTTAGGTTAAGCCCAGAACCTTTAATGATAATCTTATTAGCCCTTTTTTGAGCAGTTTCGTGATTATTTGTAGCCGTTAGAATGACTTCGGTATTTTTCTCAAGGAAAGGTTTAAGACGTTGGTCAGACATATCTAAGGTCTGGTTATTAGCTGTTACGGTTACCTGAACTTTGTCTTTATTAGGATGAATCGTTTTATAGTGTGGCGTTATCGTACTTGACGTAAAACTATAGAAAAACAAGACACTACCGGCTAGACAGGCTAGAGCAAAGGGGATATAAACGTCTGGATCGTTGACTTCTTTTCGTCTCAAGGTTATATAGATAGGCAGATAGAGCAGTACGGCTACGACGAGCGCAATGAGCAGAATAATTTCCATGATTGATTTCCTTTTTTCTTTTAATTGATTTCCTTTTTTCTTTTAGTTTATCAGAAAAAGTTGAAATAAGCTATTAAAAAATGACTCTACAATTTTTGGTGGTCATTTGTGAGTGATTATGTTAAACTAAACTTAGAAAGGACGTTTTTCTATGAAACTTGTAATTATCTTGATTATATTTATTATTTTGGCGGTCATTCATGTAGCCACGCACGCGCAAACCATGCGAGCAGACGGCAAAACGGTGACCAAGATGACGTTGATGGCTATGTTTGCGACCATTGGCCCTGTTTATGCCCTTGGTGGTTTTATTGGTTATATGCTCATGCCTTAGCCTTGGGTGCTGAGGTTTTTTCAATATGTTTATATTGTGACATGAAAGAAAGATAATAATGCCTTAGCAGGATTACTAAGGCATTGTTTACATATTCATATTATAACATAAAATAAGGAGACCGATTTCAATAAATTGGCATAAAAGAAAGGTGAGACTCAAATAATGTGTTTTGATAGGGTCGTCATTCATGTGCTTTTTAGACAGCTACTTAAAAAAGACAAGTCCACTAATAAGCAGGATTTCGAAAGTTATGATTGTAGATGAAACGTCAGCGTGTAATAGATAGGTTAAAGATGACATAGGGGAGGTTTCCTTTTCTTATAATGAGATATTATTGTCCATGGCGATGTTTTTCGTTTGATTTGAGGACGATGCGAAGGACTTTTCGCGAGGTTTTGCCGATTCGGTCACCAAAATAGTCGTCATAGGTTGTTTTAGTGCCATATTCTAAGTGATCGATTGTGTCGCCTGAGTTAACGATGTCAACGGCGTTAAAACAATAGGTTACTTGGTTATTTGGCAGATTAAGTGTACCTTTTGAAATGGTTTTGAGGTCTTTGACATTTAGTTGGATTGTTTTCTTGTCTTGGACAATTGTAGTGTTTGTTGCGTCGATTTTTTTAAATGCTTCTTTTGTTTTAGCTGTTGTCATAATGGTAAAGAGAAAGACAGTTGTTATAACAGCGAGAACGGTTGCTGCAAACGATTGAAGAATGACTTTAAAAAATTGTTCCAGTGGATTTTTGGCGTCAAGGTGTCGCATGTCATAGGTCATGAGGCAAAAAAAGAAGATGCCTGTGAGGATAAAGGTTAATTTAAGGGCCATGGATAATAGACCTTTCTAGTGTGTTTTCTTTTATTATAGCATGGGGGAGTTGTTTATTAAATTGTTTATTGAATGACAATATGACGTTAATTGTGGTAAAATAACTTATTGAAAAAAGACTGATTATTGTATCAGTCTTTAAATAATTTGTCTAAATCGTTTTCTTTGTAGTTAAGACGTAGACGATTAGTTGTTTCCTTATCTTCATAGAGCTTTTGTCCAAAAAGGCTTAACGTTTGTCGGGATTTACCGTAGTCAATAGATGTCACACGGTCGCCATTACCGCTAACAATAATTTTTTCGAGGTTACGAGACGCGGTTTGCTTGTGATCAGCGATGCTGATTGTTCCACTATTTCCAGCAATCGTTTTAGGGATGTTGTCTTTTGGTAAACGATAGGTTTCGTAATCTGTTTTAATCGTCGCCTTAGCGATTTGAGCATTGGGATAAAGTGTATGCCAGGTGGTTTTAGTTGGTGCTAAATAGATAATAGGAACAGTAAGAAAGAAAGTAAAACCAAATCCAGTAAGTAGCCCTAGAAAGATTGACGACTTGGTTTCTTCAGTACGATAAAGTAGATAGGCCAATAAACTGCCTATTATAAGACTAGCTGTGATAAATAAAACATAAAAAAGTGGGTAAAACATAAGGATTCCTTTCTCTAATAAGTTATTTTAAGCACATGGCCTTTGACGTCGCCTTTATAGAACAGATGGCCATAAATCTTAGCAGGACGATAAACGGTGCCGTAATTGATTTTAAGTGGTTTTTGACCGCTTCCTTCATGGATGGTTCCTTCGAGTTTAAGGTCATCATAGACGTAGGTTTTGCCGTTAACGGTTAGCTTTCCTGTCCAATGCAAATCATCTTTAGTCACTTGGTCTAGCGTTTTAATGACTTTGTAGTGTTTGTTAGGGGACTGGTAGCTGGTTAGCTTTGGGTTATCGGTTGGAAGAGTAACCCATTCGATTTGATCTTTAGTCATAGTTTTTTCGCAAATGGCTTGGAAGGCTGCGGAATAGAGAATAAAACCAAGGATGAGACCAAGTGTGGCGCTGATTTTGAGATTTTCTTTAATTGGTCGGTCGCGGAAGTCAAATAGGCTAAAGCCTGTTATACCAAAAACAATGATGATAAATAAACTGACATTAGCAATGGTCATATAAAATTTCCTTTTTTTCTTTTAGTTTATCAGGATTAGGATAGATTTCAAGTTAAAACCAGACGTCTATAGGGAAATATGTTATAATAGAACCATAATAATGAGAAAGGATGGATGGCGAATGAGAACTATTCAGACTGTCTTTGAGAAATCTGCCCCTGATGTTGATTTGACGGCTGTTATTGATGTTGCTGATACGTTTAATCGAAAAGCTGTCGATAGCGTTGATGTAACGAATAAGGATACCATTCGTCAGATGTTTAGAAAATGACCTTAGTGGATTTAGAAAATGTGGATCGTACAGGTTTTTTAGCGGCTTATGTGGAAAAGCGAGAGCAAAGAGAACCTGGTTTTAAGGCAGCTTATGAGGCTGAAGTAGCTTTAATTGAGGATGAATTAAACTAAAAAAGGACACCTTAATAGGCGTCCTTTTTATGTCGGTTTGGTGGCTGCCACCTGAGAGAATTACGCTTGACCTTTACATATCAAGATTAGTTATCAGCTTGTTGTCCCGACATATTGTTATTATATCAGATTTTAAGTGTGTTGTCAAAAATTAAAAGACACTTTAATGAGTGTCTTTTTGCTATGTTTTATAGATGCTATCCCTCTTGGTTTGCAACCACGATTCTTAGTTTGGCTCGATAACAGTGTACCGTTTTTGTTATAGTTAATTACGCCCAGCATAGCCTGGTCGGACACGATTTTACGACGAATCTTGTCACGCTCCATGTATCTTTATTATAGCATAGTTTTTTTAATCACCAAAGCGTTTATTGAGGTCATCTGATTTAAAGACCACGCGCAAGACATCTTTGCTTTCTTTGTCATAGTGGGAACCAAAGTAGTCGTGATAGGTTGTTTTTTTGCCGTATTCAATATGGTCAATGGTTGTGCCATATTTTGTGTTGATCAGTTCGATATCTTTAATGTCACGTTTGGCTGTTCCTTGAGTGTCGGACAAGCTGAGTGTGCCATCTGAGAAAGCTTTGAGGTCTTTAGCTGTTGTTTGATTATTTAGTGTTATGCTTTTTTTACTACTGGTTAACGTTGCGGTGACGTTAGTTGTGTCAAGTTTGTGATAATTTTGACTTGTTTTTGGCGTTGAGAAGGAGTAGACGACGCCGACACAGATGATTAGAGCGATAATAAAGCTAAGGACGACATTTATAAGCGTCAAAATGAGGCCAAGAAAAAGACTATCACCTGTGTTGATGTTTTTGTTGCCATGCCAAACGATAATTATTGCTACGATAGATGACAGTGCTGCAGTTAATTGTAGAGCCATGTTCAAAATTTCCTTTTTTCTTTTAGTTTAGCAAGTTAACGGACGTTGTACAAGCGAAAACCTGCAAGCAAAAACCCGACCGTTAAAAAATGTCCCGTAGGGCATTTTTTGACGGTACAAAAAAACGTCGATAGCGTTAGCTATCGACGCTCCGAAAAAAACCTGCTTTTGCGGAACGCAAAAGCAGGGAAAACAAACGTCAAACAAACGACAAACAAACGTCAAACCGACGACAAATTAACGTCAAACTAACGACAAAAAAACGCTAAGATTAGCGTTTTAGTTTGCTTTTAGCGATGAGAGAATTTGTGTACGAACGTCATCAACACCGTTTGGTGTGTTTGGTAAAAAGAGCGTTTGATTACCTTTAGCCGCAAAAGTATTAAGCGTATCTAAGTATTGGTTAGTCAAAAGAATAGACATAATCTGCTCTTCAGACATACCCACATTGGCCTCTTTAAGTTCTGCGATTGATTCAGCCAATCCATCAACGATAGCCTTACGTTGTTGGGCAATACCAACCCCGTGAAGACGATCTTTTTCAGCTTCAGCTTCAGCGGCAGTGACAATTTTAATCTTATCTGCCTCAGCCAATTCTTGAGCGGCCACGCGTTTACGTTGAGCGGCATTGATTTCGTTCATAGATTGTTTGACTTCAGCGTCGGGCTCAACCTTGGTGATCAAGGTTTTGACAATGATATAACCATAAGTTGTCATTTCTTCGGCTACTTGATGTTGGACTTCGAGGGCAATTTCGTCTTTCTTTTCAAAGAGTTCATCAAGGGTCAGTTTTGGAACAGAAGAACGAAGAGCATCTTCAATATAAGATTTGATTTGTGCTTCTGGACGCATGAGTTTGTAGTAGGCGTCTGTCACATTACGTTCGTTGACACGGTACTGCGTCGCCACATTCATCATAACAAAAACATTGTCTTTGGTTTTGGTTTCGACCACGATTTCACTTTGTAGGAGACGTAATTGGATGCGTGAAGCGATTTTGTCAATGCCAAACGGTAATCGGCTATGGATTCCGCTGGTTGCGATTTTGTGGTAGCGTCCAAAGCGTTCAATAATGGCTACGGATTGTTGTCTGACAACAAAAACGGTGCTGAGGGTTCCGCCCAGAAAGACAAGAACAGCGATAATAAGAAGAATGAATAGTGCCTGCATGGCGAATTCCTCCGATGGTTTTTTCTTTAATTGTAACATTTAGAGGCAATTAGTCAAGTCAGATTTTGATATAATAAAGGTAACAAAAAAGAAATTGAGGTTTTATTATGACTGAAGAAATCAAATCACCGTTTGGTTCAGATTTTGGGAAACCACGTCCTTATGACTTTGATACGATTGGTTTTTCTAAAAGTGAGCTACGTGCCATTGCAGATGCTAAAAAGGCTGCTGCTATACGTCATTTGGCAGCACGTCCTGAGTACGCAGGTGTTCCAATGTCACAGGCTGTTCGAAATGGTGCTGTGAAAGAAGAAAATGGTGTGTATTCTTTTGGTAATTGTAAGGTTTTGGCAGAAGGGTCACCCATTGTAGCTTTTGATGATCGTGGTGGCGATTTTATTATGACTACGGCAACGGGTCAGCGTTTGTGGGTTGAAGATAGTCAGATTGATGATGCAACGATTTCGCTTGACGCAGACATTACTATTAAAAACAGTCAACTTCATGGAAAGACTGAGATCAAGTCTCATGTCATTGATGATGACTTTTATCAATATAATCAGGTAGCGGTTATTGAAGATAGCTATGTTTTGGATAGCAAGATTGATGCGAGTACAGTGAAAAATTCACGTGTCATTGACTCTAGTATGCGTGGCGGATCGCATGTGGATAAGGCAACACTTGTCAATTCTGGCCTTGATAATTCAGAGGTTAAAGATGCTGTGGTTGAAAAATGTGGGCTAGTCAATAGCGATATCATTCGTGTGGGTTACGTTAAAGAAACAGCGATGTTTGTTGGTCAGATTAAAGATGTGGGATCTGTAGCTAAAAGTCAAGTTGATTCTAGTAATATCACAAATAGTGGTCGCGTAGAGCATGTGGACGCTTATGATGTCAATGTGAGTGACTTGTCTGAGTCAAATGTCCAATTGCGATCTGATGCTAATAATGAGCTTGTGGTGAGTCCATTGACGACATTGGATAAGAAGGATGACGAAGTGACGATTGATGAAAGTCAATTTAATATGGGTTCACAAAAAGGTCTGCAACAGTAAGAAATAGCTCTATATGAGCTATTTTTTGTGCATTTGACATAGCAACACTTTCATGGTAAAATAGATCTATTCTTTAAGAAATGGGGATTTTTTCTATGAAATTTAAATCATTTAAGGGCTTGGCCTTATTAGCCATTGTTGGTTTTGGATCGATTGCAACCTTAGCGTCTGCAGAAACGACGACACATGGGCGCTACGGTAAAGATTTGGCTATCGATTTAACTAATCGTCCTACAGAAGGCGAACAGTACACGTCAACAGGGCGTATTGTGCGTGTGCGTGAGGTTGAAGACGCTACGCAATATTCCTGGAATAACGATGGGCAAAAAGTTTATAACTTTACGGCTGAAGCAGGCTTTCAGTTGCCTGAGTCAACCAACTTTTTAGGGGACTATAATTACGAAGGTCATATCTTTGTAAATGGCGTGGAATACCGTTATTGGTCGCTTAAACATTATCACTATTAGAAAAAAGAGCTTGATTTTAAGCTCTTTTTTAATCCCTCAAAAAAAGCGATTAGCGTTAGCTAATCGCGAACGCATAAACTAAAAAAGACCTAACTAGGCCTTTTTTAGTTTAATGACGATAGGTTTCCATTTTTTCGTGGAAGTATTGTTCCATCATGCCATAAGCTGTGTAGGTGATGGCGTTGGCACCTGCGTCAATAGTCGCTTCAATAGACGCGTCTGTTTTACCACCAGAGGCTATGATAGGAAAATCTGGGTATTGCTCACGAACCCATTTGACGAGATCTACGGTGTCTTTACCGCCACTGACGTTAAAGATGTTGACACCTGCATCAATGTAAGGTTGAAGGTCTTGCGTTTTATTGATAACGGTGTAGATGACTGGAATATCGACATAATCGCGTACCATTCTTAAAGGAATAATGGGTGTTTACCTACAAGTTTAAGTAGTTGTTTATAAAAGCGTCTTTGGTCGCTGGTTTTAGCGGAGCGAAGGAATTCTCTAGAATTGCCATAGAATTTATGATGGTACCACATATCGTTAGACTTGGTATAAGTGATATATTTGTTTTCTGTATTTAATTTGATGCAAAAGACATCGTTTGGGGAATCGACAATGGCGTCACCTGTGATAGTTTCATTGCCATCAAGACTTGTGGTGACGTGGGCGAAACCAGAAACATGGACTTTGTTACGAAGTGTCGCGTCACGATAAATGCGGGCGTGTTCACTAATACGAACGTGGTCATAAAGATTGGCGTTGTCTTTGATTTGAGCATTACCTGTGACAATGACGTTCCCACGTAAGGTAGCTTTGCCGTAAACAAGGGCGTTATCAGTAACTTGACTAGTACCTGTAATAGCAGTATGTTCATAGATTTGGGCATTTCCTGAAATGCTAGTCTTGTTTTGGATGAGGGCATTGCCATAAACAGATGCATTGTTATAGATTCTTGCATTATCTCGAACAATAGCGCTATCTGAAACGCTAGCATGATCTTGGATAATAGCGTTGTCTGTAACAAAGGCGTCATTTTCAACGAGAGCCTTATCTTTAATAATGGTGTCTCCATGGATTTGTGCGTCATCGGTAACAAGGGCATCACCAAAAACTTTGGCGGTATCGTGAACCCAAGCGGTTCCGCTGTGACTGAGGTTGTTGTCACTTTCGATGTAACCGCCAAGGGTGCCTTTTTTAATGGTGCCAAAATCTTTTAGGGCACGGATGCGACGAAGGGTGATGTTATTGAGCGTGATGGTATCGTCAGATAATAGTTCGTATTTAGGATTTTGGTGTTCTTGGGCCTTAAATTGGCTTTCGACAAAGGCGACGCATTGTTCGTAGATTTGACCTTTAGCCTGGCTTTCTTCATAGCCTTTTGCGATAAGGTCTTTACTTGTTCGGTTAAAATAGTTGACATTCCAGAGTTTGTTAGAGGTGGTATAAGCCATGGTCTCACCATAAATGTTTTTAATGACCATATAATCATAATCAGAGGCTACGACAGCATCACTTGTAATCATTGTGGCGCCGTCAATGGTGACATTTCCTTTAATGGTTGTGTTACCGCCAATAAGGGCGTAACCTTTGATGTTAGCCTTGTCTTGGATAGTGGCACGTCCTTTAAGATTAGCGTGTTCGGTGACGATAGCCTTGTCTTTGATACGAACGGAATCTTCGAGTTTTGCATGTCCTGAAATGGTTGCTTTTCCTTCAATACGTGCCTCATCTGCAACGTGTGCTTGTTCAGTGATGTGTGCATGTCCTTTGACATGAGCATTGCCTGAGCAGATAGCTGCACGGTCAACAAGAGCATTTTCTGAGATAAGGGCCATGACACGAACCGTAGCGCCGCCTGAAACCGTCGCATGGTCTTTGACAATGGCTCCATCTCGGACGCTAGCTTTTTGGCTAACAATGGCTTCGTCTTTGATTTTAGCATCACCTTTAACGCTAGCTGAGCCCATGACTTTAGCATTGTCATAGATCCAGCAATTGCCGTCATGGCTAAGGTTTCTGTAATCTTCGATGAAGCCTCCGAGGTCGCCTGCTTTAACGTCAGCGAAGTCTTTTAAGGCCTTGATGCGATAAAGGGTGCGACTTTGGGTCGGAGTTTTAAAGTAGGTGGCTGTACTTTCATCTAATTCATATTTCATTCTTTTGAGCTTTCTATAATCGCAATATAGTGTTGATAAATAGTTTTAGCTTTGTCAGTAGTCGCGCTATCTAAAAGGTCTTGATGATTACCAATGACAACTGTATCAGCGATCCAGGTTTGATTGGATACGGTGTAGGTCAAATAGCGCTTTTGTGTGACATCATTAAAGCCAAAGACGTCGTTAGACTCACTAATAATAGCGTCATTTGTAAGGTATAGAGAGCCTTCGAGTTTGGTTTTTCCAAAGACATGAACACTGTCTGTAATGAGGACGTCGTTGTAGAGTTTAGCCTTACCGTAGATATTGGCAAAGCCTCTGACACGTACACGGTCATTGAGGTAAGCATCGTCATAAACTTTAGCATAGTCTGTGACGGTAACGTTGTCATTAAGCATGGCGTTGCCATAGACTTTAGCGTGACTTGAGAGAGTTACTTTATCGTTAATGCGGGCACGTCCAAAAACCTCTGCGTCATTAGAAACACGCGCTTGACCACTAACTAAGCTGTCACCATAGATTTTAGCTTGGTCAGAGACATTGGCCTTGTCACAAACCAGAGCGGATTCGTAGATTTTGGCATGGCCTGAGATACGTGCCTTGTCGTAGATGGTTGCGTCATCTGAGATGATGGCGTTGTCTGAGACGATACTGTTATTACTGACGGTAGCCTTGCTATTGACTTGAGCGAAATCTTTCACAATGGCGTCATCTGTAACAGTAGCGTCATCAGAGACTCTTGCATTGTCCATGACTTTGGCGTCATTATAAATCCAACAGTTACCCTCTTGACTGAGGTTGTCAGTCGATGCGACAAAGCCTCCAAGGTCACCTTTTTTGATATTGGCAAAGTCTTTAAGCGCACGGATACGGTAAAGGAGACGACCCTCAAAGGTAATTGACTGTTCTCTGGCTAATTCGTATTTTTGAAGAGGTTTTTGAAGGGTTTCAACGAATTGAATGTAGTGCTGCATATATTGACGAGATTTTGGTGAGGTGATAGTATCTAAGAGTTCATTTGTTGTGCCATAAAAATCTTTGAAACGCCATTTGCGATTGTGAGTCGTGTAAGTAAAATAGTGGTTTTTAGGTAACCAATGGGTTTTAAAGACAAAGATACCCTTAGAATCATAGAAGGTGTAGTCACCTGATAAATGGGCATAACCGTCGATATGGGTACCGTTTGTGATGGTGACCTTGTCTTCAACAATAGCATTATCTGTGACTTGTGCGCAACCGTTAACGGTGGCCTTGTCACGGATTTGGGCGTTTCCTGAAATAACTGCGCTATCTTCAATAACTGCGTCATCGGTGACAATCGCACGGTCACGGATAATGGCGTCATCAGAGACGACGGCACGTTTTAAAACAATGGCGTGGTCACGAATGTCCGCGTAGTCTGAAATGATGGCCTTATCTTTGATAATAGCACGCCCACTGGCTGTGCTGTTGTCACAAAGAACAGCCTTGTCTTGAAGAACAGCGTAATCACTAAGGGTAGCTTCGCCTGCAAGTGTGGCGTCATCACGAACTTGCGCGTAGTCAAGGCTAGCGGCGCTGTCATAAATCCAACAGTTGCCTTCGTGGCTGAGGTTTTCTTCAGACATAACATAGCCTCCAAGGTCGCCTTCTTTGATGTCAGAAAAGTTTCTTAGGGCCTTGATTTGATAGAGTTGTTGGTCGTCATGGGTGATAGGATTAACGAGTTCGTATTTTTTCATGCGTTTCCTTTTGTAGTTAGTTGGTTTTTGATAGGTTTAACTGTTAGGCGTTTGTTCTGCAAAATTCACATAGCGCTCATAGTTTTTTCCAGAGATTTCACTATCGGCATAGGCTTTTTCAATAAGCTCTTGACCTGTACCATAGAAACAACCGACTCGCCACATAGCGTTAGACTTTGTATAGGTAAAGTAACGATAGCTTGACCAGTTATTTCTGAAAACTTGGTAGTCAGAACTATTGGTAATGACGGCGTCGCCTGAAATTTCAGCCATGCCTGTAATGACGCTGTCATTAAGAACAGTTGCGTTATCGCCAACGATAGCATAATCGTTAACAATGGCTTTATCTTTAACAAAAGCCTTATTAGAGATAATGGCGTTGCCGCTGACGGTAGCGTTATCTGTGACGGTAGTGTGATCTTTAACGGTTGCATTGTCTAAAAGAAGGACCTTACCTGAGACATGGGCATATCCTGACACATGGGCATTGTGCCAGATTTGAGCGCAATCTGAAATATCTGCGAACATGTCACAAAGAGCATTGTTGGTGACGATAGCATTGCCTGAGACGGTGGCATCTCCTGCAATAGTTGCGTCTAGGTTAATAGAGGCGTTATTTTTAACGTTGGCATTGTTTTTGACGACAGCATTATTATTAATCGTGGCGTTATTTTGAACGATAGCATTGTCTACAACACGCGCATTGCCTGTGACAATGGCATCGTCATAAACCCAACAGTTGCCGTCTTGACTGAGATTATGTTCTGAATGAATATAGCCTCCAAGGTCGCCTTTTTTGACATCAACGAAGTCTTTTAAGGCTTTGATACGGTAGTGAGGAAGATTATTAAGGCTGATTTTGGTTGATTTATCTATTTCGTATTTTGTCATTTAAATTTCTCCTTCTACAAAATTTACATAGCGCTCATAATTTTGCCCAGATAGTTCGCTATCATTATAAGCTTTTTCAATAAGCTCTTGACCTGTGCCGTAGAAACAACCAACTTTCCACATGTGATTTGATTTGGTATATGTAAAGTAACGACCACTAGACCAGTTGTTTCTAAAGACTTCATAGTCGGACATACTTGTAATGACAGCATCTCCTGTGATGTTGGCTTTAGCGGTAATGATGCTGTTATATGCGACGGTTGCCTTACCACTGACAAGGGCATCTTCTGCGACATGAGCATTGTTTTTGATGATGGCGTTACCGTAGATAATCGCACAATCGGTAATGAAGGCGTTGTTTGTAACGGTTGCGTGACCGAAAATTTTAGCTTGGTCTTTTACTGTGGCATGTCCTGAAAGTTTAGCATTTTCTGAAACAAAAGCCTTGTTAAATAATCTAGCATGTCCTGAAACGGTTGCGTTTCCACTACAAATAGCGTCGTCTGTGATGAGAGCCTTTCCTGAAACAGTGGCGTCTCTTGAAACAGTGGCGTGACCTTGGACGATAGCCTGTTCTTCGATGATGGCGCTGCCTTTAACGGTAGCGTTATGTCTAACGATAGCGTTGTCTTTGACGGTAGCATTGTCCACGACTTTGGCTTCGTGATAAATCCAACAGTTACCGTATTGACTAAGGTTATCTTCTGAGGTGACATAACCGCCATAGTCTCCTGCTCTAACGTCAGCAAAGTCTTTAAGGGCTCTGATGCGATAGACGAAGTAGATGTGTTGGCTGTTTCCGAGGAAGATTTTTCTAGAGGTATCAAGTTCGTATTTTTTCATGAATGCTTTCCTTTATTCTAACATGTTTTTTTCTTTTTCTTTAACGTCATTTAGTTCTTTCGCCAAATCCATAAAAAGTTCTGGTAAGTCTTCTGGATCATCGACCGTGGCTTCGGTGTCAAAAAGGATCGTCAATGGTGTTTTTTGTTATTGGAGATCATCGATGGTCTGTTGTGAGGTCATAGGGGTTTCCTTTCTTAAAGAAGTTCTACGAGTTTATAGTAGAAGACGGCATTAGTCATGGCTTTGGCGAGGTCGTCATCGTTTTGAAAACGTTTTTTTTGCTTGTGCCAGAAGTCTGCTAGACTTTCAAGGTCACTAAAAGCGGTATCTGCAGGAAGTTTTGTGTCGAGGATAATGACATTTTTGTTACGGTCAAGTGCGCGTTCGATTTTATAACGAAGGTCAACAAAATGGCGAAGGACTTGGGTGGCAGGATTGCTTTTGTTTAGTTCTTGGCGCGTGTTATCGGCGTTGTTGTCGCCCATAAGTTTTTCTCGATAGTAGGCGAGGAGTAGGTTTAGGTCGATGTCTGTTTTTGACCAACCGATACGTTCAGCAAGGGCGATGAGTAGAGGTTTCATGAAGTTTTTTCCTTTCGTAATATAAAAAATAACTTTAAGACGGGATGAACGTCTTAAAGTTCAAGAAGTGCTTTGCCTTTTTCGGTAAGTTGGCAAATAGGATAGTTGCAAAAACTACTTGGGCGAATGCGTCCTGTATAGGTAAAGAGACCGTTTTTTTCAAGGACATAAATGAGGTTAGCAGGAGCATTATTGGTGTCTAGATAGAACATATCAGGACTTTCAAGGGTTTCAGCGAAATTTGTGGTAAGGTCACAATAGTAACCGTCGTCGTATTCGTCAGGTTCGGTTTCAAAGACCATGATAGCGAGGTTGTCGTTGATATAACGGTCGGTTTTGAGGTCAGCTGTGACAGGTTGGTTTACAGAATTTTTAAAGGTGAATGACATGGGGGTTTCCTTTTCTAAAGAAATGACTTGTTAAGCATGTCTTGACAAAAATCGTCATAAGAGTCATAGGAGACAGGCTCAAAGGTGATAGGGTCGATGGTTGGAAGATTGCGAACAAATTCATAACTGTTGCTTGTAAAGATGATGGACGCTTCTAAATTAGGGTTATGACGTTCAACTTGTTTCAGTTTATTATCTAAGGTGTCGATAATGAGACGTAAAATATTGACAGACAGACCAGAGTCAATACCGTCAACAAAGAGGATAAGATGTTTGAGATTTTGGTGTTTTTTAGCGATAGCTTGGGCGTTATCAAAGAGGTCCATTAACGAAATGAGATTATTTTGACCTTCTGAAGAGGTTTTTCGAAGAGCGACTTGTTTGAAATTTTCGTTAAAAAGATTTGATGAAATCGTGCGGCTATAGTCATCGTCATGACTGTCATAAGATAAAAAACCAATGGTGGCGTCTTTATCGAAGGTGCTGTCTCGGAAGACTTCAGAAGCACTAAAAGACAATTTACGTGACCGTGGGTTGTTATCAAAAGGGATAGCGCCGTTAGTTTTAAGGGCCGTTTTGAGTTCACGCATAAGCGTGGTTTTACCGTAACCGTTTGGTCCTGTGAGAACCGTAGCTTTGTGGGTTAAGGTTAAGGTGTCTTTATCAAAAAGTTTTTTACCATACGGATGCGTTTCAATGTTTGTGATTGTGAGCATGGGTTTTTCCTTTTTTTAAGTTTTTGATCAGTTGTCTAAACATAGGGCTTTTGTTGAGGTCGATATGGTCAGTTTTTAGAAAGTCTTTGAGGGACATGGGTGTTTCCTTTCTAGGTTTGAGCCTTCTTGAAGCAGTTGTTGTTTAATATTGGTCATGTTTAGATGTTTTCTAACAGATTAGTGAGTTGTTTGTCAATGAACGGGAAGAATTGTTCAGGCTTTAATGACGACGGTAAGTCAAGTTCAACCGTGACGTAGGCATTTGCGATTAACGGACTGTTACGATTAATTTTTTTAGTAACGATGACGTGACCTAGATGAGATGCATTTTTAGCGATGTGGAGTTCGATGTGTTTTTCAGGGCCTTCGAAGAAAAGATAGTTGTATTTTGTATAGTTAGCACCCTTGTATTCGTAGCCGTAATTTTTTGCGAAATTGTTGATTTCAAGTGGGAACCAATTAAAAATGTCAGCAAGCGTTATCCAGTTGTTGGTCATGGTTAGTTTTCTTTTCTAATATGTTAATGAATTTTTTCTAGCAGGTCGATGAGTTGTTCATTGACAAATGGGAAGAAACGTTTAGGTGTCAATGATAACGGTAGTTCAAGCTCTGTTGTGACGTAGGTATTAGTGGTGAGGGGCTGATTCCAGATGAGTTCTTTGGTGATTGTGATGCGTCCTAGGCTATCGTCATTGGTTGCAGGGTGACATTCGATAGTTTTTCCTGGGGCTTCAAAGATGAGATGTTCTTTATAGGGACGACAGTTGGTTTCAAAACTGCGACTGTAAGAATAGCCGTGAGGTTCCGCAAAAGCTTTCATGTCTTTGGGGAACCAGTCACGAATCGCTTGAGTGTTTTTCCAATTGTTGTTTTGTTCTTGCGTTAGCATGAGTAGTTATCCTTTCAAGAGTGGGATGGTGACAACATTTCGGTTACTATCAAAGATGGTAGCGTCTTGTTGCCCGTTCCACATTGTTATTAAATTTAAGCGAAAAAGTGAATAATCTGTTCCGTAATAACGATTATCTGCGTTGAAGGTTTTGTTAAAAGCGTTGATGATGAGTTGAAGATGTTCGTCATAATCATCTGTTTCGAAGGTTCCATTAATTGTTAAGGTTGCGGTGTTGTGAATAGGAATTTGGTCAGGGCAAAAGGCGTGTGCTTGTTTAGGGTTATCAATGTCTGTTGCTGGGCCGTGTGCGTGGTTTTGGAAAACGTGAATGTCAAGACCTGGGAAGTAGAATGTGTCAAAGGAAATTGGATTAAAAATATCTGGATTTTCTTTAGCAAGTGTTTGTAAGTTGGCTTTGAAGGTTTCTTTAATTTTTTGACAAGCTTTGTTGATTTTGTGATCAGCTTCTTTTTTTGTTTTGGTATTACGGATGATTTTATCATTGATGTAAATCATGGCAGTGCCATTAATATCAAAATATGTTCCCATAGTGTGTTCCTTTCGTTAGCGATTGATAATTTCTTTGATGATAGTGATGTCTGGAGCTAGAACTGTCATTAAAACAGTTAAAATGACAGCGATAATTGTAGCTGTGAGGAATATAATTATTTCGATTTTAAGACAGTTAAGACTGCTATCTGAAAGATTTCCGTTGTTGTCGGTATCGGTTGTGAGCCACGCAAGAAAGACACTAAGTGCGATAACAAGAAGCATTGTATTTCTAACTGTGCCTAAAGAACTATAAATAATATATTCCTGACGTAGTTTTGGGTAGTTGTCAAGGATAGTTTGTAGAGCGTCTGTTGGGATCTTAAGGGTTTTGGCAAGCTGTTGTAATAGTTGTTCCATTGAGGTTATCCTTTCGTCGAGTTGGTTTTGAATAATAGTTGTGTTTACAATCGCGGACAGCTAAGCCGTCCTCCAAAACAAGGAGAATGGGCACGGGGGCGGGCGTTAGCCTGCCAGCCCGCAAAAAAAGCCGTTTCAGCGTTAGCTGAAACGGATAAGAAAACACTACATTAGAGCAATGAGTGTTGCTCTAATGTAGTGATACTGTTGGGTTTTAATCCATACGTTTGCGTGGGGCGTATTTCAATCAACGCATCCTTACAGATTTCAATCAACGCACCTCTGTGGAGTGCGATAATTTAAGCAGGTATATAATTGTAGATTGTCAGCATTTTAATCAACGCATCTTTGTGGAGTGCGACATAAGGTTAATGACATGTCCTGCTTTTTCAAAGATTTCAATCAACGTACTCGTGAAGAGTGCGACAGTTGCACAGCTGTGCGACTGTTGTCGCAAGTGCATTTCAATCAACGCACCTGTGAAGAGTGCGACTTTGGTGTGACGTAACTAATAGAATTACTTTGAAATTTCAATCAACGCACTTGTGAAGAGTGCGACGTGGGTTGTGCTTTGGTTTGGCTACATTTCATTTCAATCAACGCACCCGTGAAGAGTGCGATACAAAGAATGTGTGGGTTCTATTTTAACCTTTTATTTCTTTCAATCAACGCACTCGTGAAGAGTGCGACTGAAAATCTGGGTTTACTGACACGCATTCCTGGTTATTTCAATCAACGCACCCGTGAAGAGTGCGACGCGCTCTTGCTCGCTTGACCTCCGCGCCTCTGGACATTTCAATCAACACACCCGTGAAGAGTGCGACTTTTAAGGTGACGTTTAACACTTTTTGTGTTTTTAATTTCAATCAACGCACCCGTGAAGAGTGCGACGGTAAAACTTCCGTGAAAAGTGCGACGGTAAAACTTCAGTCGTCACTAAATGGCCATATTATTTCAATCAACGCACTCGTGAAGAGTGCGACCACCGCGTCCGCGGTTTACGGCGGAACAGATCACATTTCAATCAACGCACCCGTGAAGAGTGCGACATCGTCATGTTATTCTTTAAGTCCAAAACAACATATTTCAATCAATGCACCCGTGAAGAGTGCGACAATGCTGGAAGAGTTATTAATCAGAGACGTTCTCTATTTCAATCAACGTACCCGTGGAGAGTGCGACTTTTAGTTACCGCCTTTTCTGCTTTTTTCTCAATATTTCAATCAACGCACCCGTGAAGAGTGCGACACGTACTGGAGGGTGGTTTGGATCCAGCGCAGTTTATTTCAATCAACGCACCCGTGAAGAGTGCGACTTGGATTGGCCCAGAAAATGGTGGCTATCCTTTCAATCAACGCATTCGTGAAGAGTGCGACAGAAGACGGTTTTCAATATCGCGATGACCTGATTCATTTCAATTAACGCACTCGTGAAGAGTGCGACTTTATCGCCATTAGTGAACAAAGTTATCCCGAAATTTCAATCAACGCACCCGTGAAGAGTGCGACTAACGACTCATTTAGTGAATCATTTAGTTTTGAACATTTCAATCAACGCACCAGTGAAGAGTGCGACTTGTGACGTCTGGCGCTGTTCCTTATTCGCGCACATTTCAATCAACGCACCCGTGAAGAGTGCGACATTTTTTCAATTTCTTCGTCCAAATCCACGTCATCATTTCAATCAACGCACCCGTGAAGAGTGCGACTTTCTCTTGCTTTATAAGCAATATCTTGTTGCAATTATTTCAATCAACGCACCCGTGAAGAGTGCGACTCTAGGGAGGAAGTTTATCCAGATTATTCAGAGTATATTTCAATCAACGTACCCGTGAAGAGTACGACGTCCACTGCCACAAACCAAGACTTGTCGCGACGTCATTTCAATCAACGCACCCGTGAAGAGTGTGATAATCTGCGATTATATGTTAATATATAGTTGCTTAATTTCAATCAACGCACCCGTGAAGAGTGCGACGTGTTGTCGACGACAATGAGTACTTTAGTCGTATACCATTTCAATCAACGCACCCGTGAAGAGTGGGACTTTGGATTGTCAAAGTAAGCATTTTGCTTAGCTTATTTCAATCAACGCACCCGTGAAGAGTGCGACCTGTCAGGATTGCTAGTGAGTTTTTCTTGAAAGTTGCATTTCAATCAACGCACCCGTGAAGAGTGCGACTTTAACTTTTCCATTTCAACGCCATTCGATTTCTATTTCAATCAACGCACCCGTGAAGAGTGCGACAAACCGCTGGCGGTAACCTGCGGATGATGGTTAAATTTCAATCAACGCACCCGTGAAGAGTGCGACTGGTGGCAGTGCCTAGAACTTACTTAAAAAATGCTATTTCAATCAACGCACCCGTGAAGAGTGCGACGCGAGCTAAATCGCTCATTAATACTGTTAGTAGCATATTTCAATCAACGCACCCGTGAAGAGTGCGACTTCTTTCGTCGCCCCTTATATCTATCACTGCTCACATTTCAATCAACGCACCCGTGAAGAGTGCGACTTTCCGTCTGTCCAACCCACGTGCCAGCGTGGCGATTTCAATCAACGCACCCGTGAAGAGTGCGACGTCAATCCACCAAAGTCAATGTTGTTAAGGCTCGCATTTCAATCAACGCACCCGTGAAGAGTGCGACTGATGATTCTCGCAAGCACCGAAACAAAAATATTATTTCAATCAACGCACCCGTGAAGAGTGCGACTGTGTCAAACATAATCAACCTCCATAAGTTAGTTATTTCAATCAACGCACCCGTGAAGAGTGCGACCAAACTGCGAGAAATTGCGGACGAGATTGCTGACATTTCAATCAACGCACCCGTGAAGAGTGCGACGAATTAAGCTTCTCCGTTTTGACGACTTAGCGGCTATTTCAATCAACGCACCCGTGAAGAGTGCGACTTTATGAGCTTGACATTTGGAACACTTACCAACCATTTCAATCAACGCACCCGTGAAGAGTGCGACTAAGTATGGTGAAACGGTGATTAAATCTGAAAAAATTTCAATCAACGCACCCGTGAAGAGTGCGACATATTTTGGCGATGTGTGGAACATGACACCAGAGGATTTCAATCAACGCACCCGTGAAGAGTGCGACGCTCAATAGTCACCGTTGTGTTATTCTGTGTCATATTTCAATCAACGCACCCGTGAAGAGTGCGACTCAATAACTGCTTTTTCTTTAGTTTTATTAATGCTGAATTTCAATCAACGCACCCGTGAAGAGTGCGACGAAGATTGCCCCACGAACACAAATAAAAAAGAGTATTTCAATCAACGCACCCGTGAAGAGTGCGACTGATGCGGGATTGGTTTGGTGGGGATGCAAATGTATTTCAATCAACGCACCCGTGAAGAGTGCGACCGATGCGGTTTGGCGAAGGTTCTACAAACACGAAAATTTCAATCAACGCACCCGTGAAGAGTGCGACCTGCGCAGGCACTCCAAAACGCTTTGCAATAGCGATTTCAATCAACGCACCCGTGAAGAGTGCGACCGTTTCGATGATTCTCGTCAGCATCGTAAC
>ERZ773196.144-NODE-144-length-44690-cov-24.996438_pt1 | contig 44690 bp, 35 predicted proteins | sample MGYA00581009_ERZ773196 | MGnify/ENA primary metagenome ERZ773196 (study PRJEB29015, sample SAMEA2738162) | human oral metagenome | biome: human oral; feature: human-associated habitat; material: saliva | place: China | collected 2243 ... | reverse complement strand
TTGCCGTAAAAGCGAGTGCAAAGGTATAACAAAAAATAATAACCACCAAACTTTTCTAAGAAAAAAGATAAGCAGATGCTATATTTTTAGTTTCATTAACAAGCGAAGTTGTTTTACACATTATATTATATAGGGGGGCATTATGCATTATATAGGAGGACATTTGGTATTATATAGGGGGGCATTATGCATTATATAGGAGGACATTTGGTATTATATAGGGGGGTATTCTGCATTATATAGGGAGACATTCTGCATTATATAGGAGGACATTTGGTATTATATAGGAGGGCATTTGGCATTATATAGGAGGACATTTGGTATTATATAGGAGGGCATTCTGCATTATATAGGGAGGAGCATTTTGTATTTTAGTAGAAACTTTTATGGGGCACAAAGCAAATGTGCCCCATTTTTTTGTTATTGATTATCTATTTTTCTTTTAGTTGTTGATAATTATTTTCTGTGTTAGTTTTTGGTTATTATATTCTATTAATACTATGTAAATGCCTGATGGAATGCCTTTTAACTGAATGACACCCTGTTTTTCTTTGGCTATTAGCTGTCCGTTTACAGCGTATAGGCTCAGTTTTCCTTTTGCATTTAGTTTTATTTCGTTTTTGTTTATTGTTAGAATTGATTTGTTTATTACTGGTTTTATTTCGTTGGTTAAATTGGCAATGAATGGTATTGTTGGTGTTGATTCTCGCCCATCGTTGTAGTATGCCACAACGATATATTCTGCTTTGTCGATTGGTTTTCTATCAATGTAGCGTGTAGATTCGCAAGGAATGCAGGTATTATTCAGTTGAATGCCATTTCGAAAGATGTTATACCCAACAAGTCCATCGTCTTCTTGTTCTACAACATCGTCTGGGTTATCGGTTATATTACCTGTTATTCGCCAGCAACAAGAGCCTTTTTCTGTGTCGTTTCCATAAAAGTCGTGCACTGTTTGCCATGTTTTACCGTTGTCTTCAGAGTAGATATCGCTTTTTCCGGCTACGAAATATGTGGAGCTTTCGTAGGTTAGAGGTATCTGGTCGGCATCGTAATCGTGTATTTTAATACCTACAATTAGTTCTTTTGAACCGTCTATTTTGATGGGCTTATTAAGTTTTTGGGTTATATTTTCGTTGAAACTAATGTTTTCTATCTCTTGTTCGCAAACAAGTTTTCCATCTTCAAACACCACAACTGCCGCATGAATGCCTTTCTCTTCGTCCACATCGTCGTAATAATTAAGGTAGGTTGTTACCGATGTTAAGTATTTTCCATTATACGGCGCGAGGTCGTTTGGTGTGAATTTGTTTGCTCCAATAAGTTCGTTTCCTTCGTTTCCGAGCGTATATCCGGGTGCTTCTGGTTCGAAAAGATAGTTCAGCAGATAGCTATTTTTATTGTTTTTCCACATCAGAAACACGTTGTTATCTATTATTTTTCCTGTAAATCCTTCGGGTGCATCTACGTTATTTCCGCTCCCTATCATAATATTGTCTAAATAGAAATAATAGCTTACTCCACCTTTTCCGTGTTTACGAAATTGTATTTGGAACACTTTTCCTGCCACTTGTTTTGTTAAATCGAATGTCAGAATGCCTTCTAAGTGTGGCAATTCTTTCACTGTCCACTCTTTAACCACATTCCACGACTTGCCACCATCTATAGAATAGTCTACGCTAAGTGTGTCTTTAGTTAGATCGGGTTCCTTATTTCCTTGTACATTTTCTTCGTTACAAAGTGCCAAAAACGAGCATTTCACATTGTTCACGTGTGTTGCATCAATAGGTCTACTTACCATTCTCGATGAATAAGGCTGTAGTGTGCACGCACCAGAAGTTAGTCCCATTGTACCCATGTGTCCCACTTGGGCTGCCACTATCCATTCGGTGTCAGCCAAATCGCCATATTCTCTGGTTGTAGTCCAGTAGTTTGCTTGTAGCGAACTCCGCTCAAAATTCTCGAAAAGTGGGAACGAATAGTTTTCAGGAATAGCTATTTCGTTAGGATTTGAACGTGGCGAAAGCAATTCTTTTCCCTGTTTATCGGTGTATATAGCCTCGATTGCGAACTTACGATAGCCTGCATAAACATCGTTTAATGTTACTTTCATTTCGTTTTTCAGTTCGTTCAGTGTTACTATTTTATCGCCGTCGCAATACACATTATATCCTTTCAGTGTTAGTTGCTTATATTTTTCTTTTTCCATTTCCCACGAAAGTTCTACCTTATGCAGTCCTGTTGATGTTGCTTTGGGTTTGTTTGGTGTAGCAGGAATTTCTATTTCGTGTTTGCTTACGCCCACTATCCATGCCTTGGGAGTTTGTCCAGACGCTACATTTACGTCTTTATTACCTGCTATAATGTTGCCATCTGCCGACACTGCAGCAGGAAAAGCTTGTGCCTGAGCCTCGTAGTTTAAAGGAAATGGCAACCTTAATTGCTGATTGAAGAGGTAAAGATAATAGGTGAAATCGAATATTCTGTCAGACGAATACTGGTACCAGAAGTTTCTATACGACATTCCGCCCATGCTAAAAGCATCATACGTTATTGCGCCAAACACATCGCCATTGTCTGCCACAGTGGGTATGCGCATCTGTTCGTTACTTTCAAAGGTGGGCAAAATGCGGTATGTGCCTTTCTCTACCTCGAAAAGTCGATAGTCTGAGCGGCTCGAAAGCGAAAAAATAAAGTATTTTCCATTAGCACTCATATCTATCATACGCATCTGTTTTAGCTTTGCCAGCTCGGCATCTTCGTCTTTACACTTCACCGTATAGCACGTTCCATCTATCCAATAGCACGCTATGGCTTGTCCGCCACCCATTGCCAAACCTGCAATAGTGTGTCCGTCAGCCGATACACTAATGGCTATACCATATTCATAGCCCGATGGTAGTGCCAACTTCTCCATTTTCCAGTTGCCATTTGCTGCGCGAGTCCATTTCAATGGATAGGCAAACGCAAAGTTAGAACATTTGCAATAGCCCACAACCACCTTGCCATCGTTAGATAGTGATGTTGCAAACGTACCATCTTCGTGCTGTTTTATTTTACTCATATCTAAGTCGCCGTAAGGCAATTTCACTATTTTTCCATCTTCAAACACTGCTGCTATGTTGGTAGGAGCGGTTGTTCCGTAGAAATCTATATAGTGTTCTAAATCTTTTACCGACCCACATAGCATTCCAAAATCGTTTACATCTCTAAACATTCCACAGGTTTTCCAATCGTCTGAACTATCGGTTGTTATCCATTTTAGGGCTCCGCTACCCACATTATACACGAAACTCTCTGTGCCAACTCCCGATCGGATTTTCGATGGGTTATATCCTACAACGTATTTCCCATTAGGAGAAATGGCTAAAGAATAGGTGTCGTCGCCTAAAAGCTTCACATCGTCAGCCTGCATACCACAGAAAAAGAATAGTAATAACATTAATAAAGATGCTTTTTTCATTGTAATAAAGTTTTTAGTTCCTTAATTTAGCAGTTAAATAACTCTCTTAAAAAGTAAGCTATCATAGCATTTTTGGTTACTCTATGCTCACATTCACCAGACTTTAGTTTACTATTGCACTGCAAACAACCGTAACAAAGATATTCTGATATATGGCAAAGATAAACAAAAAAACTGATAAGTCAAATTTTTTTAAAAGTTTTTTATTTTACAAATACATAATATTCAAGCAATAAATGTGTGGCGAACACACACGAAATACGTGGCGAACGGTTTGCGATTACGTGGTGAACATTCCACAAAATGCCAACGAACAATCCGTGAAATGCCCACATACACCCACGAAATATGCAACGAACACACCGTTAGGCGTAGGGGACCGATTCATCGTGCCCGTATCCTGACATAAACAAAAACGTGTATTTCCATAACCAAATATGTGTATTCACATTATTAAATACACACATTCATTTCACCAAATACGTATTTCCACATTATTAAATATATGCATTCATTTCATGGAATACGTGTTTTCATATTATTAAATATGTGTATTCATTTCACCGCACGCACATTTCCGTTTGCCATTTTGTGGGTACATTCGTATATGCGGGCACGATAAATCCGCCCCTACGGCTGCTGACGGTCTGCCAAAACATTGCTGACGGATTGCCAAAACATTGCGAACATTCCACAAAATGCCAACGAACAATCCGTGAAATGCGCAACGAACACACCGTTAGGCGTAGGGGCCGATTCATCGTGCCCGTATCCTTACGTAATCAAAAACGTGTATTTCCATAACTAAATATGTGTTTCCACATTATTAAATATGTGTATTCAAATCACCGAATATGTATTTTTACATTATTAAATATGTATATTCATTTCACCACACGCACATTTCCGTTTGTCATTTTGTGGGTGTTTCCGTATATGCGGGCGCGATAAATCGGCCCCTACGGCTGCGAACGGATTGCCAAAACATTGCGAACGGATTGCCATTTTGTGGGTACATTCATATACGCGGGCACGATAAATCGGCCCCTACGGCTGCTGACGGTTTGCCAATTACGTGGCGAACGGATTGCGATAACGTTGCGAACACACACGAAATGGGTTGCGAAACACCCCGCCAGGCGTAGGGGCCGATTCATCGTGCCCGTATCCTGACATTATCAAATACGTATATTCACGTCATCAAATACGTGTATTCACATTATTAAATACACACATTCATTTCACCAAATACGTATTTCCACATTATTAAATATATGCATTCATTTCATGGAATACGTGTTTTCATATTACTAAATATGTGTATTCATTTCACCACACGCACATTTCCGTTCGTCATTTTGTGGGTGTATACGGATATGCGGGCACGATAAATCGGCCCCTACGGCTGCGAACGGATTGCCAAAATGTTGCTGACGGATTGCCAAAACATTGCGAACATTCCACAAAATGCCAACGAACAATCCGTGAAATGCGCAACGAACACACCGTTAGGCGTAGGGGCCGATTCATCGTGCCCGTATCCTTACGTAATCAAAAACGTGTATTTCCATAACTAAATATGTGTTTCCACATTATTAAATATGTGTATTCAAATCACCGAATATGTATTTTTACATTATTAAATATGTATATTCATTTCACCACACGCACATTTCCGTTTGTCATTTCGTGGGTGTTTTCGTATACGCGGGCACGATAAATCGGCCCCTACGGCTGCTGACGGATTGCCAAAATGTTGCTGACGGATTGCCATTTTGTGGGTACATTCATATATGCGGGCGCGATAAATCGGCCCCTACGGCTGCGAACGGTCTGCCAAAACATTGCTGACGGATTGCCATTTTGTGGGTACATTCATATACGCGGGCACGATAAATCGGCCCCTACGGCTGCGAACGGTCTGCCAAAACATTGCTGACGGATTGCCATTTTGTGGGTACATTCATATATGCGGGCGCGATAAATCCGCCCCTACGGCTGCGAACGGTCTGCCAATAACATTGCGAACGGTTTGCGGTTACGTAATGTTCGTATAATACTAATACTGTGGTTGTTCCACGAATGTTTATTGTTGGCAAAACAAAAACCACCTTTTTGCAATGTAAAAACTACCTTTTTGCACGACAAAAACCATACTTTTGCAACGCAAAAACCACCCTTTTGACGAGCAAAAGGGTGGTTTCTGTTTTTTATGAATGTGGGAATAGGTTCACCAAGCTAATTGAAGTTCGTTGCAGTCAGACCAATTTTGCAAATGACTGGCTATTATCTAATGCTGAATTTTCTACATTATTTAATTGCTGTCAGACCAATTTCGCAAATGGCTGGCTATTATTTAATGCTGAATTTTCTACATTATTTAATTGCTGTCAGACCAATTTTGCAAATGGCTGGCTACTTTTTCCCTACTCCATTGCAGCACTGTTATGGCTTATTTTGCTATGTGCTTCTTGCCCTTTGTTATGTAAATGCCTTTGTAGTTGGCGTTTACACGACGTCCGGAGAGGTCGTAACGGGGAGCATCTGCATTGGTTTCGTGTTCGTTTGCCGACACTTCTGTTATGCCATCGGCTGTGGTTACTTCTGCCGAATTAGAGAAACGGGCTTCGCCTTTGTCGTAAACGGCAGTTACGTTGTAGGTGTGTGCACCGCCCACTTCGTCGGTAAACTGTGTGGTTGGTACGGGTGTGGCGTTCACTTTTATGCCATCTCGATAGATGTTATAGCCCACAAGCGACAACTGAAGGGCTGCCGACGATGCTGGAAGATAGTTTATATCGTCTATGAGTGTAGCATATCCGTCTGTGCTCGATGCCACGATGGCAAAATATTTTGTGCCTTCTGGCAGTGCATATTCCGATTTTGTCCATGATGTAGGCACAACGTGCTTATCTTTTAGCACCTTAAAGTCGGCACGATTGAAGGTTTCTGTTGAGTAGAGAACGTTATAAGTTTCGCTGCTTGTGCCGTTGAATGCTTTCTCCCAGAGGCTTATTGTTTGCGCCTTACCCGGTAGTTCGGGCGATACCAGCCAGTTTTCTGTTATGGCGTATGGTGCTCCGAAGGCAATAAGAACCTTGTTTCCGGTGTGTCCTTTCCATGCTTCGCCACTGGCAGGAGTGGTTGCCGAATAGTTGAAAACCGTCCAAGCTTGTCGTTCTCCCATACCCGGGAAGGTGCTTTCGTTAAATCCATACACGGTGTGATTGTCCATATCGTATAGCAACCAGTCGCCTATTGCAGTGCGAGTAAAGTCTGGATAGGTTTCAAAACTCTCTGTAACAGCCTCGTCTGTGGTGCGTTGTGCATCGGGAGCAACCCATGTTAGGGTGTTTTTAGCCCCGGCAGTGGCTTTCAGTTGTTTAGCTGTTGGATACACAGGATATGCCACTTGCAAACTAACGGTGTCGGTAACGTTGTTTGTTGGGTCCTCGTCGGCATTGCCTTCTATGCGTGCATATAGATTAACCGCATTGCCAATGTTGCGTTGTGGCATGAATGTGAGTGTTGTTTCGGCAGTTTTTCCGGGTTCAATAGAGTTTCCTTTTGCTGTAGCCAACTGTGTTTCGCCATTGTAAACAGCTATATTATAGTTTGTTGCAGGTGTAGAACCGTTGTTCGAAACCGCAACAGTTACGTTAGCAGCATAGTCTACTCGCAGTTTTCCGGGTGCCTCTTTCATTTTTATAGATAGGTCGTTCGCCTTGCGGTCGAATATTTTCACATTATCTATATATATATTACTGTTGTAGGCTGTGCCCTTATAATCGAATCCAATTTGTACGAATTTAGCCCCCACAAACTTCTTTAGAGGAAGCTCTACCTTAATCCATTCGCGCAAATTAGTATTGTCTAAGTCTATGGTAGCAATGTTTTCGGGAGTTCCATAGTCCTTTGCTACCCATATATTAAATACATCTTCCGAGTTCTGATGGGTTTTATAGTAGAACGATATCATAGGGTCGGTAGCCTGATTAAGGTCTATTAAGCCTGTTTCTAATACCGACCATTCGCCTTCTACCATAGGTGTGAAACCAGCAAATCCACCATCTCCGTCTTGCGAATAGCTCGATTCGTCGTGGAAAGGCGTCCATCTGCTACGCTTATTGTAGTCTACCAACCAGAAGTAAGATAGCTTTCCGTTAGCAAACGATTCGTTTATGGGCAGCTTATAAGGCTTTCCTGTAACAACAATATTAGAGTAAGTGCGTTCTCCTTCGCCAGCTTCGTTCACCGGAGAAACCACGTATGCCAATGCTTCTTGTTCGTCTTGAGCAGGTGGAGTGTCCTCGAATGTGTTGCTTTTCAGGTTTTTTGCTATTTCGGTAGCCTTACCACGTCGCAGCGTATAGGTAATGTTTTCAGGGTTTACGTATGCTCCGTTCGCACCCGTAGCCACCTTTTCCCATGTTATATGTGCCTTTCCGTTAGCATAAGTAAAGCTTAGTTTTGGCACGGCAGCAGGTATATCAATCCCCACAAAGGTATCTATTTCGGTAGAAGCACCCTCTCCGTCGGTACTAAAAGGTGTAATTTTATAGGTTGTTTTGCCGTTTGGCACATTGCTATCGGTATAGTTTAAAGTAGTTCCCGGTGTGGGATTTGCAAAACTTTTCACTAGTTCTTCTCCTCTAAAAATATCTATTTTAGACAATGCAGACAGTGTTGCGCCTGCCTGATTTTGTGTTGGAGCGGTGAACGAAATATCGGCAAAGTGTCCTCCATTGGGGGCTGGTGTAACCTTAGCATTGGCAACTGCTGCTGGAACACCATTGCCAAGCTTCTCTTTTAGTGCCACATTATAAATGTTTAAAGCACCTGCTTCTAATTGCATTTCGGTGTTAAAGTGCCACCCCAAATAGTATTCGGCATCGCTATCAACCGAGAACAACACCGTAACGGTTTGTTTTTCAATAAAGTCGGCAGGGGCATTTGTTTTGGCAGCAATGGTTTTTGTTAGCGCCTCTACGGTTTTGTTAGTACCCAGTTTCACCTCGTATGTTTCTGTAGCATTGGCAGTTTCGCCACTCACGGTGTACGAAAGTTCGTAGGTTTTGCCAGCTTTCAGGGGTATGGCAGGACTTAACAGCCAGTCGTTAGCGTCTTGCGTGCGCACACAAGATGCAGCAAAAGCTGTGTTACTAAACTTAAATGCCTGGTCGTCTACATTGGCATCAATCACCGTAAAACGGTCTAACGATTGTTCGTTGGTGAACTCTTGCGTCCACGGAAGCTTTACATTCTGTGCCTGTATACCCATTGAGCACAGCAAAAAAGCAGCTATTACACTTCTCTTCATATTCAGTATAGATTTTAATTTAGATAGATTTTTCGCTTACAAAAGTAGCTATTATTTTCTATAAACCTGCAAATTATTTAGAGAAAAGTATAAAGCAATGGTACTATTTCTCAATAATTAATTATCGTTTGTCAATAAATCGGAGTATAACAACCGTACTATCATCGTTCAAAAGGCTAATGTTCTGTTTGGGTACACAGTAAAAAAAAGAGAAAAAAAAGTTGTTTTTATTTGACAATACCAAATAAATGCCTTATCTTTGCAGTACATGTTAGAGGTAGACAAAACTATTTGTTAAATCTAGTATATATATAAAGGTGTTTCGAACGCTACTCTACACATTACCTCGAAAGGGGTTTTCGAACCAAGAAGGCATAATAAAAGAGAGCACGAAACGGTACAAAGAGAGGGCAAAACAAGCCCGAAGACAACACAACATCGTGGCTATTGCGATGAGTTGCCCATACAAAAATTAAGTTGAAATACCACTACATGGTAGGTTTTAGCTAGCTCGAGTAGCACGAAACCTATGTTCGCAGAACACAAAAGGGTGTTTTTCGGACAAGAAAACTAAAGCGAACCAACTGCAAAAGCAGTGTACGCAAAGAAGTAAAGAGTGTTCATTTAAAAATTTTAATGTGTTCGGAGGCTCACAACAAAGGGGCGGAAGAATGCGAAAGGAGTGTTTAAAAAACAACAAAAGAGTGTCTGAGGGAAACCAAAGATGTACTCGGAAAGAGTTAAGAACGTGTTACAACATACATAAACACATGTTCGCAGCAATGCCCAAAGCCGTTTGCAGCAACATGGAAAGTTGTTAGAAGCAAGGCAAAAACGTGTTAGAAGCAATGCGGAAAAACGTTGAAAGCAACATACAAACGTGTTAGAAGCAAAACGAAAAAAGCTATTCGAGAATACAAAAAAAGGTTAGGAAGACACAAACAGCTACTCTGCAGATTCGTTTATGGATATCTGAAAACAACAGAAACAGTATTTGATTACCACAAAAATTACGTTCATATTATAACCAAACTATGTTAGTTGGTATAAAACAGAGTCTGCAGCCAATTAAAAGATACTAAGAAATAGGCGTGTTGGGTAGTCTTGAGACTCTAAAAAGATGGCATTTATGGTGCTTTGGGTGTGCTATACCCTGAAGAAAGCCATACATACACCAGTTTGCAAGGCATTCTATATGTTCTAAAACAAGTAGAAACAGTAGGTGCAATAGGTGTTTCGGCTTACTTAAGAATGCTAAGATAACTAACAGTAGTGGCGCATAGCCCTCTCAATGACTATAAAAACAACAAGCAAAAAAGGAAATGCCGCGCCCTAAGAAGCATGGCAGAGCGGGGTAAAATGTACACCGTGTATTTCATTACTAAATTTAATTAACACTAAGAAAACGGTGGGGGGACACAATTTAGGTTGTGTTCCCTTTTTATTTTTGTGTATTTCCAGATGTGGTTATATTCATTTTCTGTGGTTATTAGTATGTTTATTCACACAAGAGGCATCGTAAATGGACATAAATAAACACACCAACGCACACACCATACCATTTGTTTATGGTGCAAAATATACAGCAGCGAACAATACGCAATATCCATTTATTGCGCAAATGTATGGCAGCGAACAATACGTAAGGCATAGGGGCAGATTCATCGTGCCCGTTTTACAAGCCAACCCAAATGGTTGTGATATGTCGAAATTATGCAAATTGCAATGCCATTTTGTGGGTGTTCGTATATGCGGGTACGATAAATCGGTCCCCTACGGCTGCTGACGGATTGCCAATAATGTGGCAAACAAATTACAAAAACATTCTAAACGAATTGCAATAACATTGCTGCGGATTGCAACAACACAACATTCAAAAAACAAAAACCATACTTTTGCAATGTAAAAACCCCCTTTTTGCACGCCAAAAACCATACTTTTGCACGTCAAAAACCATACTTTTGCTAACTATATGTAAACTTATTCACTATCAGAGAGTTACTCGTTACTACCCATTCGGGTAAATGGGCAACATAAAAAGAACAACTTTCTCGCCCTCTTCTACCCTTTTCTACAATACCGTTCACGCTCTAACCGCTTTCGGTTTATATATTTCTTGTATTCGTTGCCATTTGTTTCCAACGTTTCCACTATGAATTTTGCCAACTTATACATACCTGTTGCAAAAATAACAGGTATGCCTTTCTCATCTTCCTCATAGTATTTTACACTATTTTCAATACCTTCGTGCAAATGTTCAAAGGCATAATTAAAATTGAAACCACCTTTTATTATCTCGTTTCCAAGACTCTTCAGTCGTTTGCTACGCTCACTTTCGGGCAACGCTTCTATGCAAGCTAAATCTGTTTTCGGTTCGTTCTTATAACAAAAGTATAGCCATATCTCTATACAAGGGTTGCTAATCACCCAACATCCACCATCTTCTGCAGCCTTAACAGATAGAATTTTCGACAGCTGTTCGTAGAATTCATCAACATCAGACAATAAGAATACTTTGTCAATATCGTATAAATTATATATCTGACCGTCTATTTCTAACTGCTTTTTCTGACGAATATACTGCCATTTTTCTTGCATCTGATAAGGCTGAAGACCCTGTTTTTGCTCTGAAAGAAATAAAACTCGCAAAGAATGTAGTTCTTTTTGTTGAATAAGAACCTTTAGAATGTTGCGTTCTCGTATCTCTCCTCCCGACAAAACAAACACAAGTATAGGCGATAGGGTGCCTTCTGGTTTCTGATAATTGGGCGAAACGCTTACATCTGTAGTTGATTTTGCTTCTTCTCCACCCTCTTCGCTCTTATGTAATGGCAGGTTTTCGCCCGGAACAGCATATTCTGCATCTTGCTTGGGCTCGCCTTTTGCGTATGTAAACTTTGAAAAATCCATAAGCAATACTACATGTTCAGCTCGCCAATAAAGGGAATTGCACCGTAGCGACCCTCCATATACCCATTCTCTAAGTTAATGGTTTTGTGTATTTTATAATCGTTTAGCGAGTACATACGGCTGCTGCCGTCTCTCTTTTCAACCAACCATACCTCGTCGGTTCGTATAAAATCTTTGTTCAACAAACAAGTTTGATGGGTTGTGAATATCAGTTGTCCATTGGTTTTCTGCCGAGAGAAGAAACGAACTAACCCTCTTACAAGGTGCGGATGAATGCTGTGATCGAGTTCATCTATAAGCACTGTCCTCCCTTCTTTCATAGCATAGTAGAACGCCGGGACGAGAGACAACAGACGAACAGTACCATCTGACTGGGCTACAATGTCCATATCGCATGAGAAATTGTCCTTACCAAACTGTTCAAACAGCATCTGACTAATTTTGCGGACACCATTCTCCACATTTATTTCCTTAGTATTACGGAAGTTTATCAGCTCACATACACCGCCAGAACTTAAATTTTCCAGCTTCTCCATAGGCAATTCAGTAGAGCTATGAGAGCGAATCCAATCGTCAAAGTTCTCTGTTTGTACCTTAACTTCGCTGATTCCTAAATCAATAGCTGCAAAAAGAGACGATGCAAACATCTTTATTGGCTCGTTATTTCGGAAGATATTTATTAGCGTAGGACTGAAAGAATGAAGCCCTATCACTATTAACTCTTCATCAAACCACCGCTGCGCAGCATTGACATTGCTATCTTGCAAAACAGGAAACTCATTATTTATAGTTAAAAGGCTATCAAACGGATTACGTTCTAACCAGTTTTTTATCATCTGTTCTATTTCGTCAGATGGCTTTTGAGCTAAAACCAAACCATCATTCTGCCGAACAAACACATCAACATTGGGCTCGAAGCCTAACCCCGACTGCTTTAATGTTTCGCTTTCGATACCATTTTTAGAAATAGAAACCGAATAAATGAAAGGCTGCCCGTCCTTTGTTACAAACTCTAAAGCCAATTCTATAGGGCAAGAACCAGCATCTTTGCGCAAAGCATAAAAGAATCTGGAAACGTTAGACTGTGTTATTACACCTCGTTTAGTTGTTAACAACTTTACAAACTCTATCCCTTTCATTAGGTTCGACTTGCCTGCTCCATTGGCTCCATATAGCGCTGCCATCTTTAAAACAGGCAATTTGCCGGCTGACAGTGAGATATGGTCGGTTAAAGACGTCTTTTTCGTGTTGGGAAACATATCAAACTGTACCTCATCATCGAACGAAAGAAAGTTCTTCAATATAACTCTAAGTAACATTGCACACAAGTTTTAGAATGTTGAAAGATGTATAATAATAGATAATTCGCCTATCTATATAAGCTAATTACGTTTGCAAATATACATAAAATATATTTAATGCGTGAGAAATTCACGCCAAATTGTTTAATGATACCTTATTTTAACATCTCCACTCGCCCACACAACGCCATACACATAATGTTTTTGGGGAAATACATTAGGTAGGAATAAGAAAATGTTACAAAACATTTGACAATATGAAATAAAAGATTTAAATTTGCAAAATATCACATAGTAGTATATAATAACGAGAGAATAACAGAATAAAAACTAAACACCCGCGCCTCTGAAACGGTGTTGCTCCGAAAGAGTTTTAGCAGAGAGGCTATGAAAACTATGAGAATTAACCTAACCAAAAACATGTGCTTTGCCACTGTTGCCCTGATTGTTGCACTCTTTGTAGGCCCTAAAACCATACAAGCACAAACTGCTTATGGATTCCAAATAGGAGATACAAAGGTTACTTCCGACAATTTTAACAACCTAACAAGCATTACCGGAGTAAGCGGAAACGTGAAGTACGACCCCGAAAGCAAAACTCTTACGCTGGAAAATGCTACTATCGAAACCAACGAAGAGATACCTCTCGTAACCAATTTGCCGGGTATGACTATTCAGCTCATTGGAAACAACACCCTAAAATCAAAGCAACGTATGGGTATGATGAACCAATTAGATGGCGATATTACATTTATTGGCGATGGAAAACTTACTATTAAAGGTGGAACAGATACAGACGACTTAGAAAGTTTGATGGGTATTGGCAACTGGGGACATATCACCATAAGCCAATGCACCATGGAAGTGGAAGCCGAAGTGGCAGGTTTGTATGGCGGTTTTTGGAAGTTCGACCGATGCAATCTTAAGGCAAAGGGTAATGGATTAGACGGAGACGACTACTACGGAAGTATTTGTTGGCTATGGGACGAGTATCCTGAGTTTCAAGGATGCAAGATTACAGAACCCCAAAACAACACTTGGAAGAAACATAAAGAGAAAGGATACTCGTACTTCTCGCTATATGGAGACAACCAAAAGCCGGTTACCGACTGGGTTACAATTACTCCAGAGAATACTCAAGGCATAGAAACTACGCTCGAAACTAACACAAAAACTGCACAACAAGGGGTATTCTCGTTAGACGGACGACGACTATCTAACAACATAAACCTTCTGCCAAAGGGCATATATATTGTTAATGGCAAGAAAATAGTGAAGAAATAAACAGACGTTAAAGGCATTTTAAAGCTTTTTTCTTTCATTTTTTTATCCTCTAAGGTGCTGTGAGAAGAGGGCATTTCTCATAGTACCCTTAGAGGTTTTGGCTTTGCATACCACCCCAATATACCATATTCGTACCGTGAATGCGTGGCGAACAATCCGTGAAATACCCACATACACCCACGAAATGCGTGGCGAGCAATCCGTTAGGCGTAGGGGCTGATTCATCGTGCCCGTATCCTGACATAAACAAAAACGTGTATTTCCATAACCAAATATGTGTTTCCACATTATTAAATATGTGTTTTCATTTCATCGCACGCACATTTCCGTTCGTCATTTCGTGGGTGTATACGTATATGCGGGCACGATAAATCGGACCCCTACGGCTGCTGACGGATTGCCAAAATGTTGCTGACGGATTGCCATTTCGCTACGAACGGATTGTGATAACATTCTAAACAAATTGCAACAACACAACATTCAAAAAACAAAAACCATACTTTTGCAATGCAAAAACCTATTTCTTGCCCTGCAAAAACCCCCTTTTTGCACGCCAAAAACCATACTTTTGCAACGCAAAAACCATACTTTTGCACGGCTAATATGTAACACACAGATAACGAACACGTTGCGAACATTCCGTGAATGCATTCTGAACGAATTGCGAATGCGTGGCGAATACGTATACGTGGGTACGATAAATCGACCCCTACGGCTGCGAACGGTCTGCCAAAATGTGGCGAACGGATTGCAATAATACAACGAACGCCCACGAAACACTCGGCAAACACACCACAAAAAACATACTTTTGGTTTTCTTAAACACCACTCTTACAAAACACAAACTATTGTTGCGCAAAATGCGAACGGTATCTTTTCTTACTATTTAAGGCTCAATAACAATTCGTAAATATGTAAAATTAAGGTTTAGAACAATAAAAAAGAATTATAAAACAATGTGTAATGATACCTATAAATGAGCATGTAAACATATAAAAACCCCTTGTTTTGTAAACCAAAGATGGCATTTTACACAACAACAGAATACCCCACATACCTACAAATGAGTATCAATACCCCTAAAAAGGCTAATTTTTGCACATCTAACAAAACATGTGCAATGCAAAATACCAATAAGTAAGTATTGTCATAAATATGGAAAGAAAGTACCTTTGCACCCGAAATAAATAGAGAATTGATAATGGGCTTCACGTCATACTATGCGTTTAGCCTTATAATTTACTAAATTACAATACTATTATGAGAGAAGAATGGAGAGGCTTTTCAGGCACAAAGTGGCTTGACGAGGTAAATATGCGCGAGTTTATCCAGGCAAATTACACTGGCTACGACGGCAACGAGGACTTCCTTGTTGGGCCTACAGAAGCAACAAATAAGCTTTGGGGCAAACTAAAAGAGCTTCAGAAAGAAGAGCGTGCTAAGGGAGGCGTACTCGATATGGAGACCGAAATAGTGTCAAGTGCTACTGTTTACGGACCAGGATATATAGACGAGAGCCTTAAAAGCCTCGAAAAGGTAGTGGGTTTGCAAACCGATAAACCACTGAAACGTGCCTTTATGCCATACGGTGGTATAAAAATGGCAGAACAAGCATGCACAACCTACGGCTATCAACCATCAGAAAAACTACACGAAATATTCACAAAATATTGCAAAACCCACAACGACGGTGTGTTCGATGCATATACCGACGAAATGAAAATAGTGCGCCACAACCACATTCTTACTGGTTTGCCAGACACATACGGGCGTGGTCGTATTGTGGGCGACTATCGCCGCGTTGCTCTTTACGGTGTAGATTTCCTTATAAACGAGAAGAAAAAAGACCTAAAGAACTGTGGTGATGGCGTAATGACAGACGAAATTATTCGTCTGCGCGAGGAAATTTCAATGCAAATAAAGGCTTTGAACGAACTCAAAGCAATGGCACAAATATACGGATACGATATTTCTAACCCTGCAAAGAATGCTCGCGAAGCTGTACAATGGCTATACTTCGGCTATCTTTCTGCCATTAAAACACAAAACGGAGCCGCTATGTCGGTGGGAAGAATATCTACTTTCCTCGATATTTACATCAATCGCGACTTGCAAGAAGGTACATTAACCGAAGACGAAGCACAAGAATTAATAGACCATATCGTAATGAAATTCCGTATGGTTAAGTTCGCTCGCATTCCATCATATAACCAATTGTTCTCTGGAGACCCCGTTTGGGCAACACTAGAAGTAGCTGGTTTGGGTATGGACGGACGTTCTATGGTTACAAAAACCGACTTCCGTTTCCTCCATACACTCGAAAACATGGGACCATCGCCCGAACCTAACCTAACCGTACTATACTCTCCAGCTCTTCCAGAAGGCTTTAAGAAGTACGCAGCAAAGATTTCTGTAAAGACAAGCTCTATACAATACGAGAACGACGAGGTGATGCGTCCAGTTTGGGGAGACGATTATTCAATCTGCTGCTGTGTATCTGCCACACAAACAGGTAAGGAAATGCAATTCTTCGGAGCACGTGCCAACCTCGCAAAATGCCTTACTTACGCTATAAGCGGTGGTATAGACTATAAGACTCGTGAGCAATGTGGACCAGCATATCGCCCTATTGAAGGCGACATTGTTACGTACGAAGAGTTCATGCCTAAGTTTATTGACATGATGGAATGGCTTGCTGACATATACGTTAATACGCTAAATCTTATCCATTATATGCACGATAAGTACTTCTATGAGGCAGCAGAGCTTGCTCTTATAGACACTGATGTGCGCCGAACATTTGCAACTGGTATTGCAGGATTCAGCCATGTGGTAGACTCTATTAGTGCTATTAAGTATGCAAAGGTTAAGATTGTACGCGACGAAACTGGTTTCCCACTTGATTTCGAGACTGAAGGTGAATTCCCACGCTATGGTAACGACGACGAAAGAGCCGACGAAATAGCTGTTTGGTTGCTAAAAACTTTCATGACAATGATTAAGAAACACCACACATATCGCCACTCTGAACCAACCACAAGTATACTTACCATTACATCGAATGTGGTATATGGCAAGTACACACCTGCTATGCCAGACGGTCGTCCTGCCGGTGCTCCATTGTCGCCAGGTGCTAATCCATCGTACGGAGCAGAGCAAAATGGCTTGTTAGCATCGCTTAACTCTGTGGCAAAACTACCTTACGAGTATGCACTCGATGGTATTTCTAACACACAAACCATAGCTCCAAGCACGTTAGGAAAGACCGAAGAGGAACGCACAAACACACTTGTGGGTGTTATGGACGGCTATTTCAGTCGTGGTGCACACCACTTAAATGTGAACGTTTTTGGTGTTGAGAAGCTCATTGATGCTATGGAACACCCCGAAAAAGAGGAGTATGCTAACTTTACAATACGTGTTAGTGGCTACGCTGTTAAGTTTATTGACCTCACAAGAGAGCAGCAAGAAGACGTAATAGCACGCCAGGCACACGGCAAAATGTAAGCTGCAGCTCTATATATTGAATATATTAAGACATTATATAGTTTGTATTTTATGAGAAATAATTGGGCTGACACGTTTAGTCCAATTATTTTTTATACACAAAAGGCGCACTGTTAGGGTGCTGAACTACGAATATTGTAAACCAAACAAATAACTACAAGGACATTATGGCTGAACAAACACCTACTATAGAGTATAATACAAAGAATATGGAATTGGCTAATGGCGAACCGTTAGCAAGGGTTCACTCCATTGAATCGTTTGGTTCGGTAGACGGACCGGGTATTCGTTTCATTGTGTTTCTTAAGGGTTGCACTATGCGTTGCCGTTATTGTCATAACCCAGATACATGGGACAGTAAGTCGAAAAAGCTAATGACGGCTGACGAATTGTTAGCTAAGGCTGTGCGATTTAAAAGTTATTGGGGTACAAAAGGGGGCATTACGGTGAGCGGAGGAGAGGCTTTGCTACAAATAGACTTCCTTATTGAGTTTTTTAAAAAGGCTAAAGCGCAGGGCATAAACACTTGTCTCGATACATCGGCACAGCCTTTCCGTCGTACAGGAGCGTTCTTTGAGAAGTTCGAAGAACTGATGAAGTACACCGATTTACTGCTTTTCGATATTAAACACATAGATTCTGACGAGCACAAAAAGCTTACAGGCTGGCCCAACGACAATATTTTAGACTGTGCGCGATACTTATCTGAAATTGGTAAACCCATTTGGATAAGACACGTTCTTGTGCCTACCATTACAGATAGCGACGAATATTTGCACCGACTACGTACGTTTATTGCATCGCTTAACAATGTTGAGAAGATTGAAGTGCTACCCTATCACACTCTCGGAATATACAAATGGGAAAACTTACACATACCGTACACGCTAAAAGATATACCCGAACCTACTCCAGAACAGGTGCAACACGCACAGCAAATATTAGAAGGTAAGGCATAAAGGGTGCTTTGGGGGTGGTGCTTTTGATAGGTTTCCTAGGAAAACTAGGGGTTCTAGGAATACTAGGGGTACTAGGAATACTAGCCCCCTACCTTTTTTAGCTTTTGGTTGTGGCTTATACAAAGTAATACAAGAAGGTTGCAATGCCTTCCAAAGCTGGTTTGCGCTGACCTTCTATCTCTATTTGGAACTTAATACCTGCTTTGCAAATTCCTCTTAAGTTCTCTATGCTTTCCAAAGAAGATATCAAACGTATGCGCGAACCCACGAGAACCGGTTGTCCGAAACGCATTTTGTCCATACCATAGTTCACCATCATCTTCAAATTATTCACCTCAATAATCTGGTTCCACATATATGGCAACAACGAAAGTGTTAGATATCCGTGTGCAATAGTGGTTTTATAAGCACTTTCTTTGGCTGCTCTTTCTGTATCAACGTGTATCCATTGATGGTCTAAAGTGGCATCGGCAAACAAATTTATGCGTTCCTGATTTACTTCTAACCACTCACTTTCACCGAGTTTCTTGCCTAAAAAGCTTGCAAACTCATCGTAACTGTTTACTATTAGTTTCTCCATTGTTTTCGCTTTGTCTTTGTTTTATGCCTACAAAGATACTATTTTTCTTCCTAATTTCGATAGTTTTTAGGTGTTATAGCACATTTTTTAGATGTTAAGAAGATAAATTTTAGATATTTATAATATGTCGCCGTCTTGCTGTTTTTGCCTTTATTGCAAAATTGGCGACACGTTTTCTATAGTGTTTCGCCGGTTTGTTCCTCCCACTCTTCCATAGCTTTACGCCAGTCGGTAGCCTCGCCTGTGGCAATAGCAGCCGCTTCTTTTTGTGCAGCATCGTGTGCCTTGTTGCGTGCTCGCTTCGCTTTCATGTCGGCAATGGTACGTTCGTCTAAAATGCTAATGGCGCCTCGCCGTATGGCTTCGTACAGTTCTTCTTCGCCAAAAGCCTTTCCGGGCTGATTAAAATCGGAGATATTAAACTCATAATCCACCCTTAAATCGTGGCGCACAAGCTTTTGTTGGTGTCGGTTTCCTGCATTCTTTAGTCGTAAAAGCTTCGCTATCGCCTTTATTTCGGTGTCCGAAAACTTGTTTCTTCCCATTATATTGTTGTGTAAAAATACAGTTTTTTTGTTGCAGCACAGCCCACACCGTGTGGCAACTCTCCCCTTTTAGGTGCGCCTTACGTGTGTTTTAAGCTGTGCAAACTGTTTTTGTTTGTTTGTTTTTTCCACTGCAAATATACCACATTTCCCCATAAATGGCAAGCATCTGCCACACTTTCCTACCCCTACAAATGGTGTTTTCCAAATTTTGTATATACCTTTGTGGCTACAAAACATTTACTACGATTAAACAAAATTGTATTTTTAAACTATGCAGATAATCACTCCCGAACAATACGAAACTACCCAATGGAAGGGTGGAACCACCCGACAGGTTTTCATTAGTCCTTCCAATGGCAACCTGTCTACCCGTTGTTTCAACCTGCGCATATCGTCTGCCATTATAGAACAAACGGAAAGCAGCTTCTCAAACTTCTCTGGTTTCACACGATACATACTTCCTTTGGAGGGCGAAATAACGTTGCTGAAAAACAACAAACGCATTTTGCTTTCGCCAAACAGTCTTTATTGCTTCGAAGGCGACGAGGTTGTGGCATCAGAAAACACTCCCCACGCCATAGATTTCAACATTATTGTGCGGCACGGCATAGACGTTGATGTTGCCATAATGCACGATGCGCATTTCTACAATAGCAAAAATACGGTGGTATTTGCACTCAGCAATATCCAAATAAACGGCAAACTAGTAGACAAACACTGCACAGTCATCTTAAACGAACCATTTTTGCTAAAGGGCAAAGCTGCCATAGCACGCTTTTAATATCAACCAAACACACACAAAATGGGTGGCGAATATATATATACGGGCACGAAAAATCGGACCCTACGGCTGCGAACAATCTGCCAATTCGCTGCGAACGGATTACAAATGCGTGGCGAACAAATTGCAACAACATTGCAAACGGATTGCCATAACATTCTAAACAAATTGCAAACACACAACCAACAACCTGCAAAAAACACAAAAAATACAAAAAACAACCTAAACATAACGCTCGTGCACGCCTATTACAAAACTATATTTATATAATTTACATAATTTATCTACATATATTTGCATATTTAAAACAAATATAATAACTTTGGAACAAATTAGCGCCTAATGCGCTTTTAACAAATTCTGTCCAAGCAATTGGAGAGAAATAGCCCAACAGAAAGTGTGTTCTGCCACAACACAAACTTTCTTCTACAACTCAATTCAGCTATAGATAGTAGGACTATTTAGCACTCCCTATTTAGCGAATAGAACCCAAAAAAGATGTGAAACCAAAAAGATTGTAAATTAAAACAGCGATGAAAAAGTATTTAAAACCACGTATCGAGGTTACAACAGTTAGCACAGAATGCCAATTGTTAGCAGGTTCTGGTATAACAATAACTAACCAAAATTTCGAAAAAAAACCGCATCAAACATTCGGTAGCCCGGCAAAAGAGTTTGCACCACGCGACTTTAAAGATGCGGAAATAATGGAATTGTAAAAATAAACCAGTCTGCTGCACCTATGAATATGAACGGTTTGTTGCGAAAACTAACGAAAGCCGATTTCGAAAAGGGCATTTTCTTCCCTATGGCAGGTACGTGTCAGAGTGCTATGCACTTAGATAAACCAGGCAGTTGGGGTGCATATTGGCTATCAGATGCCAGTACAAGCAATGAAAATCAGGCTGCAGCGTTTACATTCCAGGTAACTACCATCAACGAAGTAATGCCCGGTTACACCAAGAGCGCCATAAATGCAAAACGTACAATGTACAGCATTCGCCCTGTTTACATGGGCAATTAGTTTGCAGTTTGGTGGAATTTAACATAAGCACCTAACTTTCTTGGGGCACGCCACACGCCAAATTGTGGCACAGTTTCCCAAGTATCTTCTTATAAAATGCGTTGTGGAGAAGTGTAGAAATACGAAAGTGTTCTGCGCTTCTCCTATTTTTATGTCCCACAAACACCGCATTATAACGCACATATATTGTACAATTAGCAGTCCATTAGCACATTTTGGCAAACCGTTCGCAGCCGTAGGGGACCGATTTATCGCGCCCGCATATACGTATTCACCCACGAAATGGCAAACGGATATGTGCGTGCGGTGATGTGGAAATGTGTATTTAATAATGTGAAAACACGTAATTGATAATGTGGATATGCGTGTGCGTTGAAACGGAAACACGTATTTGATGACGTGAATACACGTATTTGGTAATGTTAGGATACGGGCACGATGAATCGGTCCCCTACGCCTCACGGAATGTTCGCAACCATTTCACGGAATATTCGTAACACATTAACAACGTGTTTGTTATACTAACGAAAAACAAAAAGGGGGTTTTTGGCGTGTAAAAACCCCCTTTTTGCACGCTAAAAACCATACTTTTGCAACGTAACAACTATACTTTTGCAACGCAATAGCCAATAGATGGCAATATAAGTTAAAGGAAGTTATAAAGCGAAATAATTTCCATTGGAAATTTGTAAGGTACAAATAAAATGCCTACCTTTGCATTAGTTTCCAATGGAAACATATAAAATGTATAATAAAACAGCGTCCACTACAACAGAAACGGCGCAAAAAACCACAACAAAATAGCAGACGTTAGTGTATAGTGAAAAGGATAATAAAAGAGAGCAAAACGACAAATGTGGAACGAAATCAGTAAAAAACAATGAAAAAAAATATTTTCGTGCTCGCAGTAGCCGCAGTCTTCACGCTTGGAAGCTGCAATACAACAGCAAAAAACAAAGTAGACAACAATCAAACAAACACGGTTAAAACAAAGAAAGGAACAAATATGAAGGTAACAGAAATGAACGAAGCAATGTTCAGAGAAAAGATAATGGACTACAAAAACGCAGGTAACACATGGAATTTTAAAGGCGACAAACCTGCAATAGTAGACTTTTATGCCACTTGGTGCGGTCCGTGCAAAGCCACAGCACCCATTCTTGAAGAGATAGCACAGGAGTATGACGGCAAAATAGACGTATATAAGATAGACGTAGACAAGAACGAAGAACTCTCAGCACTATTCAACATACGCTCAATACCATCACTTTTGTTTATTCCAAAAACCGGAAAACCAACCATGTCGGTAGGTGCTCACCCCAAAAACGAACTGGAACAGATGATTAAAGAAACGCTTTTAAAATAAGCCAAACATAGCAAAAGCGTATGGATAACAACTGCATTCACAAAGTGCACAGCATCTTTCGGGCAGTAATAGAATTTGAACGAGCATTAGAAAACACATTCAACATAAACATAAACGAACTTATGTTGCTGTGCATGCTCGCTAATAAAGAGACCCTTCTCGCTGGCGAAATAGCCAGTGAGATGGGTCTTACACGTTCCAACGCATCGAAAGTGATAGCCGCTCTCGAACGAAAAGGATACCTGGAACGCCACACTTGCAAACACGATAGCCGGTGCCAACGATGCCGAATTACCGAAAGCGGACTACAACAAATGGAACACATAAACTGCAAAACGTTTCCTGCACCCCCCAATCTTGCCGCCTTCCTAACACAAAAATAGCAACACAGCAGTGGCAAAACACTGTGGAGAAAACAGAACAATATACCCCCAAAAACACAAAACAAACGTTTATAAAATACAAAATATATAGTATTGAATATGGAAAAACTACACAATTTTTCCAAAAAAGTGGCAATTTGTTCGCTTTTATATCCTTATTAGTAAGTAAAACAGAAAATTTTAACTGTTTTTTGTTTGGTATTTCCACAACAATTATATACCTTTGCAATGAGAATTTAAATGCAATAGTAAATTATGTACATAGATCCAGCCTATAAAAAGCTGCTCGATTGTGGTATACGCCCATCGCTTCAGCGCATAGAGATTATGCGTTATTTGATGGAACATCATACCCACCCAACAATCGACGATATATTTGTAGAACTCAAAAAACGCATCCCAACAGTGAGTCGCACCACCATCTACAATACATTAAGAATGTTTTCGGAGAAGGGCGGAGCACTTATGATAACCATAGACGAACACCATGTGTGCTACGATGGTACCACAACGCCGCACGCTCACTTCTCTTGTAAAGAGTGCGGACGTGTGTTTGATATGCCCGATACACAACCGCCAATGCCCCAAAGTAGTGCAATTGAAGGCTTTACAATAGACGATGCCCAGCTGTACTATAAGGGAATATGTGCCGACTGCCTACGAAAAAAGGCGAAAAAAATGTCGTAAAATAAGGCGGAAGTGCCTAAAATAAGAAATAATGATGTTTAAATTAAAGAATAGTAATGTTTAAATAGTAAGGCAACTAAGCCCTCGTGAGATGGTAAAGCTGCCACAAAAAGAAAATTTGGGATACCTTGATAGAAAGGTATAATGGTTTAGTGAAAAAGGCGAAAATAGCTTGCGAAAGAATAAAAACGCCTTGACGTTTTAGATTTATACTACCTTAAGCGTAAGGTTTCATTGGTTTAGCAAATGGCTAAAATACCTTGCGAGAGGTGCATACGCCAGTTAGATGAAAATGAGAATAACAAAGATGAAGGATAGGAGTGCCTAAATGAGAATGGGACGAAACGTGTTCCATAACATTAAAGCGAGAGAACACACTAATAAAAGGCAGGCATTGGAGATCTCAAAAAGACGCTTCTATAATTAAACCAACCTTCAACCGACTAACTTCTACAAACATTTCGCCCCATTGCTTGCCTTTATATAAATATATAAACTGCGACAAAAAAGTGAAAAGTTATGTTAAACGAGCGTCGAAACTAAGTGTTTCTGCTCACAACATAGAGTTTTTTACTTTCTTGTCGCAGTTTGCTTGTTATGCCTTTCCATACTTTTCTTCAACTTGTTGCCACACCGTTGCAATGCGTTTCTATACATATTCCCTATTTGTTGCCACACCGTTGCAATGCGTTTCCATACATACTCCCCATTTGTTGCCACACTGTTGCAATGCGTTTCCATACATATTCCCTATTTGTTGCCATAGCGTTGCAATGCGTTTCTGTACATATTCCCCATTTGTTGCCACACCGTTGCAATGCGTTTCTATACATATTCCCTATTTGTTGCCATAGCGTTGCAATGCGTTTCTGTACATATTCCCTATTTGTTGCCACACCGTTGCAATGCGTTTCTATACATATTCCCCATTTGTTGCCACTACTTTGCAACACGTTGGTAGTAAAATGGTTATGCAAAAAGGCTAAAAGTGCAATGCGATGCCCACAGTTTGGTTTTACCAAAATATAGCAACCAATAAACAGAACACATACTACACGAAAACCGTTGCTACACCATGCAAATGCCATAAATATACGCCCAAAACACAAAAAAGAGGCAAGCAACTTCCGTTTTGGTAGTTGCCTGCCTCCCAATGTGTCGTTTTTTTCGTGTGTACATTCCCTTCCTGTCGCACAAAACCTACAAACTTGTCGAAGCGTTCTTCCTTTCTTGTCGGCTCTAACCTACTATTTTGTCGGTTATTATGTGCCAAAAGACCTTGTATTTCAGTTGTTTACACATTGCTATATAATCATTATAACTGATTAGAAAACGATATTCTAAGTTGTTTGATGAGTGTTTTTGCAATGTGTTTTCTATTGATTTTTGCGCAACACAGATAGCATTCGTCCGCTCTATGCGTATTTTTTGCTTATCTGCACGACCCCATTCCCAGCGTGGTTGCTATGGCTGTGAGCACTGAAAGAACTAACTGTACAATGAATTTCCATTTGTCTTTGTTCATAATTTTACGGTTTTAAACGGTTAATAAAAAGATTTTTGTGTGCTTTTGGAACTACCAAAGAAACCACGCAGCACTGTTTTTGCATTGTTTGCAACTGTTTTTAGCAAGCAGTGCACATTGGTTTCTCTGGTTTTTAGTGCCATTATTGGCAGACCTTAAGCCCCTTACGGTTAGCAAAGTTTGGCAACATTGGCTACTTATGGGTGCGATTGTCCGCCACTGGGATTAGTTCCTCCGCCGGTGGTTTCGCCTTCTTTCTTTTTCGTTCGGCTACCTTTGTAGGCGGTAAGTTCCTCTACTTGCACACCAGTAACGAAGCTTTTAAAGCGCGAATTGTCCACTCCCACGCGTGTATACGGTTGAAACAGCACGCGAGTTTTCCTTATATTCTTTGCAGGAATAAAGTCTTTGCGTTCCTTTTCGCCCTTTGAACTGATGGAAAGCTTAAAAGTTCCGAAGTTGTCGAGCTTTATTCGCATTCCGTTTTGCAGGTTATGCGTCATCTCTACTACCAAAGCGCTGAGCACAGCAAGTATGTCCGACTCTGTAACTGTGCATCGTTCGCTAATGCGAGCTGCCAATTGGCGAGTGTCTAAGGTGCCCATATAGGCTACACGGGCATACCAATAATTGTTGTACTGGTGCTTTGCAGTGTGTAATTGGTACATTTTGTACTTTAATGCCATAATTTTTTAAGAATTAAAAGGTTAATAAAAATTTAAAAATTAAACTGATATTCATAGGCAGACTACCCACCTACGTTTTGCGTTATATATAATAAGGTGTATCGGCATAACATATTTAGCAAGCAAATTTGTTCCTAATTTGTCGCCGAAAGTCCTATTTTTGTCGTTTATATCCCACGTGAATCCATCGTTTTTGCTTAGCTCCGAGCGGTTCTAACAATAGTTGTTGCACCGCCGAATGCTGTTCCAGAATGTTGCCATAGCGCATTGCTGTTTCGGTGTTAGGCACAAAAATGTCGGCAGCTTCGCCCTTTAGGTGTTGCGAGTTCCACACTCCGCCCACTGCTTTGTTTAGTTTTTTGCACCTGTATCCACTTGTTATAATCACCCGCCCCACCCTTTGCCGTAGTGGTTCGAGCACTTCTGTGCACAGTGCTCTTAGGTTTTCAATCACCTCTTCGGTGCTAATGCCTTCGTCGGGATAGGCATCGGGTGTGTTGTTTATGCCCAACCTAATGGCAGTTCCCGATCTAAAGAACTCGCCAACTGTGAAGTGGGGCGATAAATAGTCGTCTAATGTTAATTTCATATTTTTGTCTCGTTATATGTTTTTATAGTTTTGTTTTTATGCTTTTACGTTTTTGGCTAACTATATATATAAATATGTTGTAGCGTTTTTGTAGCATTTGGTTGTTAGAAAACCGTTTGTTGTTTTACATTTGCAAAGGTACAACATAGCGAAAGGCATATCAAGTTTCTTATGGGTAGTATTGTGGGTAGTATTTAGGCAGTTTCCAGATAGCCCATAAACAGGGCATTGCAGGCACACAAAATAGTTTTAGCAAAGCAGAAATAGCGTGTTTGTTGTGCCAAAATGTGTGCATTGCATTTGGCAAGTATGGTAGGTGCAACACCATAAGAATATTGTTGCGTTTTAAAAGTATGGTTTTTGTGGTGCAAAAAGGGGGTTTTTAGCGTGCAAAAAGGGGGTTTTTATGTTGCAAAAAACCCCTTTTTGTTTTCTGAATACGTAACATCCACAGAACAAACAAGTTACACCCAGTTTTCTATGACGCATTGCATATTCACAAAATGGGTGGCGAATAGGTGGCGATGACGTTGCGAATGGTTTTTCATTTCGCATTACACATATTATAATAATGTGTCGCATGAATTGCAATAATGCAACGAACACACGGTGAAAAATCCACGAACACACCACGAAACACCCACGAAACACCCCGTGAATGGGTGGCGTTCACCCACGAAATTGGTTGCGAACATTCCGCCAGGCGTAGGGGCCGATTCATCGTGCCCGTATCCTGATATTACCAAAAATGTGTATCCATTTCAACAAATACGTGTATCCATTTCAACAAATACGTGTTTTCACATTATTAAATATGCGTTTCCATTTCACCGCACACACATTCTCGTTCCCCATTACGTGTGTATTTTCGTATATGCGGGCACGATAAATCGGTCCCCTACAGCTGCTGACGGTCTGCAATAATGCTGCGAACGAATTGCCAAAATGTTGCTGACGGTCTGCCAATAATACAACGAAGCCCACTGCGAAACGCCTTGTTTTGACCACGTATATACAAAAAAAACTCCTAAAACCTTTGGGTAAAAAAGGTTTTAGGAGATATTTTGAAACTAAAACAGCCTACAGATTAAGGCTCTTTTTTATAGCTTCTATCTTTTCGTAGGCACGTGCACGACAAGCTTTAAAGTCGGCTGCGGTTTGCATCTTGTCCTTTACTTCTATGTAGAACTTAATTTTAGGTTCTGTTCCCGATGGGCGAACGCTCACCTTTGTGCCGTCTGTGCAGAACCATTGTAGCACGTTGCTGCTTTCGGGCATTGTTATTTTTGTTTTCGTTCCTGTGGCATCGGTTGCTTCAAGAGCCTCGTAGTCTTTCCACAAACACACGGTGCTGCCTCCCAAATTGGCAGGTGGTGTGGTGCGGAAGTTACGCATCATCTGCTGAATTTCGTCAGCTCCGCTCTTGCCTGGGCGTTCTACGTTCACCGTATGTTCCTCGCTGAAGCCATATTCAAGGTATATATCCATTAGCAAATCGTAGAGAGTTTTACCTTTATCCTTAGCATACGCACATATTTCTGCCAACAACGAACATGCACTAACGGCATCTTTGTCGCGCACAAAGTCTTCTGCAAGGAATCCATAGCTCTCTTCTCCGCCACCAATATAGTTTTTTTGTCCTTCGGTAAGTGCTATTTCGTGTGCTATCCACTTAAATCCGGTGTAGCAATCGCGCATTTCTATGTGTTGTTTTTTGGCAATTTGTGCAATTACTTCGGTAGTTACAATGGTTTTAACAATATAGTCTTTAGGTGTCATTTTGCCTAAAGCCTGTCTGTTTGTTATGATATACCATAGGAAAATAAGGCAGGTTTGGTTTCCATTTATTAGAATCCATTCGCCGTTACTATCTTTACAAGCCATACCAACACGGTCGGCATCGGGGTCGGAAGCCATCAAAATATCGGCATCTAATGCCTTTGCGTCTCTCAAGCCCAATGTTAATGCTTCGGCAATTTCGGGGTTTGGACGGTCTACTGTGGGGAAGTTTCCATCTTTTACCATTTGTTCTTTTACGCAATGCACGTTTGTGAATCCCCATTCTTGTAGCGAACGTGGTATAATAACACGTCCGGCGCCGTGCAAAGGTGTGTAAACTATGCAGAGATTGTGCTGACGTTTAATTACATCGGGGTCTATACACACTGTTTTTACCATGTTTAGGTATGCCTTATCTACATCTTCTCCAATTATTTCAATAAGGTTTTTGTTGCCCTTAAACAGCACATCTTCTATCTTAACTTGGTTCACCTGGTTGATAATTCCCTTATCGTGAGGAGCCAAAACCTGTGCGCCATCGTCCCAATATGCTTTGTATCCGTTGTATTCGCGTGGGTTGTGGCTTGCCGTAATGTTCACTCCGCCCTGCGCTTTAAAGTGTCTTATGGCGAAAGAACACTCTGGTGTGGGTCGCAAATCGTCGAAAAGATAAACCTTTATGCCGTTTGCCGAGAAGATGTTGGCTACTGTTTCGGCAAACAAACGAGAGTTGTTGCGACAGTCGTGGCACACTACTACCGATATTTGTTGCATGTTTTTGAAGCACATTTTTAGGTAGTTGGCAAAGCCTTGTGTAGCCATTCCAACGGTGTAGATGTTCATTCGGTTTGTGCCTGCGCCCATAATGCCACGCAAACCGCCTGTTCCAAACTCAAGATCTTTATAAAACGACTCTATAAGAGCATCTTTGTTGTCGCTGTTTAGCATGTTTTCAACTGCCTTTCGTGTATCTTCGTCGAAAGCAGGAGCAAGCCATTGTTGTGCCTTTTGCTCGCATTGGGCAATAAGTTCTTTGTTCTGCATAGTTACCTGATAGTTTTATTGAGGGGTGTTTTTACGTCCCTCGGACGTTATTACTATATAGTTTGGTTGCCCCCACCCCATTTTACATTTGCACAAAGGGGTGTGCTGAAGGGCATTAAACAGTGCAAATATACAGAAATAAAAAGAATATATGCCTTAAATATAGGATTATTTTTGTATTTTTGTGTCCGATTTTCAAAATTAAAACTAACATACAACAGAATGGAAATATATTTTCAAGGTGTAATTTTGGCGGTTTGCACCTTTTTTATAATAGGATTGCTACACCCCGTAGTAGTGAAATGGGAATTTTATTTTGGCACAAAAGGCTGGTGGCTATGGCTTGTGGGAGGCATAGTTTGCTGCGTTTCGGCTCTGTTTGTGGCAAATATATTCTGGTCGGCACTACTTGGCGTAACGGGAGCATCGCTTCTTTGGGGCATAGGAGAACTGTTTGAACAAGTGAAAAGGGTAGAAAAAGGGTGGTTCCCAATGAACCCTAAACGCAAAAACGCCTACAAAAAATAGCAAATGAAAGCCACTTTAATATTGGTGGGACGTACTAACAACGAACTGTTTGCACACGCAATAGCCGACTATGTGGGACGCATTGGACACTACATTCCTTTTAAAATAGTTACCATTCCCGAACTAAAAAACACTAAAAAACTGTCTGAAGCACAACAAAAAATACGCGAGGGCGAAACAATTCTACGCGAAATACAAACTGCCGACACGGTTGTGCTGCTCGATGAGCACGGAAAAGAGTTTCGGTCGATAGACTATGCCGCATGGTTACAAAAGAAACAGAACACGGCAAAGCATCTTGTGTTTGTTATTGGTGGCGCATACGGCTTTTCGGAAGCTGTGTATAGCAGAGCAAACGAAAAGATTTCGCTTTCTAAAATGACATTCTCGCACCAGATGGTACGCCTTATTTTCGTTGAACAACTATACCGCGCATGCAGCATTATACGGGGCGAACCGTATCACCACGAATAGTTTGGCAATCCGTTTGCAACATTATGGTTATCCGTTAGCAACATTTTGGCAATCCGTTAGCAGCCGTAGGGGTCCGATTTATCGCGCCCGCATATACAAAAACACACACGTAATGGTAAACGGATATGTGTATGTGGTGAAATAAATGCACAAATTCGGTAACAGAAAAACACAAACTCGAGAACGAATATACACAAATTTGACAACGAAAAAATACGTGTGCGATGAATCGAATACACGTATTTGATGACGTGAATATACATATTTGATAATGCAAGGATACGGGCACGATGAATCGAATACACGTATTTAATAATGTGGAAATGCGTTTTGGGTTATGGAAATACACATTTTTGGTTATGCAAAAATACGGGCACGATGAATCTGCCCCTACGCCTGACGGAATGTTTCGTGGGTGTTTCGCGGAATACTCGCCACCAATTCATGGAACGTTCGTTGCGGCATTCCAATTCGTGCGACACATTATTATAATATATATAACACATTATCGTAACTCGTCTGCAACATTATCGCAAACCGTCCACAACATCATCGCAAACCGTCCACAACATCATCGCAAACCGTCCGCAACATCATCGTAACTCGTCCGCAACTCGTTTATTTCGTGATGGTTACGCATTCTGAAAACAAAAACCCCCTTTTTGCACTTCAAAAACCATACTTTTGCACACCAAAAACCCCCTTTTTGCACGCCAAAAAGGGGGTTTTTGCTCTGTAAAAAAGGCGGGGCTGCACAACAAAAATGAACAACCAGAAAAGCCACTACCCGTAGCAACTATGCCAAACACGCACACCCCACCCCACAACAACACTACACATAGCGCACACGCCTACGCTTAATGTCTAAACGCATAGGGTGCAATATGCCCTGCTCGCTATACAACAACATGTAACGCTCCACTATAGGACGCACACGAATGTTCTTTCTACGACGCAACTTGTCTAAAACACTCGAAGGATTATCGGGCGGAACAACATTCAACACAGCACAAATGCAACGCACAATATTACAAAAACTCATTGGAATGCCATGCGAATCGAGCAGCAAACCCGTCTCCCACACAAGATGAGACAGCTCCACTAAATCGGTTTTAGTACTCGTCCACCGTAAACCCTCCACATAATCGTGGTTCAATAACTCCGAAAAATCGGCAGCTACCATTGCTTTCATCTTCAATTCATCATCGCCAGACCAGCGATTGTTGCCCAAATGGGTCTTAGAAACTACTTTCATAATAATTAAAAAAAAGTTTAACGGCATAGGAAATGTTAATAAACACAAAACCTAAAATTGCCAAATAATAAAATTAAGGTTAATAAACCCGTCGTGCACAAACCACTATGGAGTAGCCAAAGGGCAGACACAACTAATTAATAATCACGCTTCTACAGATCGTTAGCCATATTTCGACCCGTTTCCGGTGCAAATATACAACCACCATTGTGCAGTATATGTTCAACGTAAAAAATATTTTTTGTTAAACTTTCATAACCATTTCGGTTCGCGAAATAAACTCTTCTATATTTCCAAAAATACGATATAAAAAAGTAAGAAAGTAATTTGCAGATTATAAAAAAAATAGTACCTTTGTGTAAAATAAGGGAAGCGGACAGAAAAAACGCACCCCACACACACCTAATTAGGTGATAATAACAATTTATAAAAACCATTATTATGAAAGTTATAAACACAAACAAAGCACCAAAAGCCATTGGACCATACAGCCAAGCTATAGAAGCTAACGGACTGGTTATTACTTCTGGACAACTACCAATAGACCCTGCAACAGGCGAATTTGCACCCGGAGGCATCAAAGAACAAACCAGACAATCGCTAACAAACGCAAAAGCTATTCTGGAAGAAGCAGGAATAAGTATGGCAAACGTTATGAAAACCACCGTATTCCTATCGGATATGAACAACTTTGCTGCCATGAACGAAGTGTATGCAGAGTTCTTTAGCGAACCATTCCCCGCTCGCTCGGCAATAGCAGTAAAGACTTTGCCAAAGAACGCACTGGTTGAAGTGGAGTGTATTGCAGCAAAATAAGATACAAAACTAATTCATTTCATAATATTTTTGGTGGCCTAAACTCTTCTATACACATAGAAGGTTTAGGCTTTTTAATTGCAAACAAATTGCAACAACGCTGCTTATGAGGTGCGAAAACGTGGCAAACGGATTGCAACAATGTGGCGGACATTCGGCGAATACGTGGCGAACGAATTGCAACAATGCAACATTCAAAAAACAAAAACCATACTTTTGTAACTCAAAAACCCCCTTTTTGCACGTCAAAAACCATACTTTTGCACGACAAAAACCATACTTTTGTAATGCGAATATGTAACATACAGAAAACGAACACGTTGCGAACATTCCACAAATGCGTGGCGAACACCCCGAAATGGGTTGCGAATACCCCGCAATATACCCACGTACACCCACGAAATGGGTTGCGAACCGATTGCGGATGCGCTGCGAACGAATTGCCAAACATTGCTGACGGTCTGCCAAAACGCTACGAAACACGCTGCATCATTCGGCACTCCACACAACAATGCCCCAACATACAAACATAAAAAACGTATAAAATTTACAACAGAATATGAAAAAAACAACACTAATAGTAAACATTTTCATCACCATTTTCCTACTCTTATTTGCGCTAAAACCCCTTTTACAATCGAGCAACCTATATTGGTGCGCCATATACATACTGTTTGGTGTGGGGTTCATCGCCCAAACTTCAACCATAATAAACGGATTTAGAAGAAAATTATTCCCTCAAAAACATATCAAAACATTAAACACCACATTGTATATTATGCCATTTATATCCGCATTAGGAATATTTATAAGTTTTAAATACGACCATTCTTTCTTAACTTTCTGGATATTTATGCTAATTCTAAATGCACTTCATATAGCTGTCCGACTCTTTCTAAAACCCAAAAACCGTTCCTAACATTCCACAAAACACGCTCCTACACCCACGAAATTGGTTGCGAAACACCCCACAGGCGTAGGGGCAGATTCATCGCGCCCGTATCCTTACATAAACAAATACACATATCCGCACTACCGAATATATGTATCCACATTATCACACATACATATCCACATCATCAAACACGTGCATTCATTTCATCGAATACGTATATTCACATCACCGCACACGCATTTCCCTTCCTCATTTCGTGGGTATTTACGTATATGCGGGCACGATAAATCGGACCCCTACAGCTGCTAACGGTCTGCAACAACGCTGCGAACAAATTGCAATATACACACGTACACCCACGAAACACCATACTTTCGCACTACAAAAACCATACTTTTACACCGCAAACACCATACTTTCGCACCGCAAATACCATACTTTTACACCGCAAAAACCATACTTTTGCACCACAAAAACCATACTTTTACACCACAAAAACCATACTTTTGCACTACAAATACCATACTTTTGCACCACAAAAACCATACTTTCGCACCGCAAAAACCATACTTTCGCACCGCAAATACCTATCGGCGACAAATTGGGAGGGTCGCAAAAACATTTTGTTAAAATCATCATTGTAGCTGAAACGAATATCTCCCATACCCCAAACAAAACTCTATCGTCTCTCTTAGAATATCATTTTCTTAATCATTATAATAGATTATATAGGGTACGGATAACTATCTGACATTCAATTTATAACGATTTCTACATACGACAAATATGGAACTTATCTGCGACAGATTAGTAATTTGAATGCGACAAATACGTAATTTGTCTACGACAAATAGGTAACTCGCCACCATTTCGGCACGACAGAATGGGAGAATAGGGGCGACAGAATGGGAATTTTTCACTTTTTTGACGCCGAAAACATATCTCAAATGCGCCAAAAACACCACTTTCTGTTTCTAAATACTACTCCCCCACCCCACCAAAATTTGTTTTTTATGGTGCTGAATACCATTACTGTTTTTACATTTACATACTTGTAAATGCTTGATAACGTGCTGAATACACATTCTTAAATATTGCTTACGACACAATGGGAGCAATATTTATATGCCTAAAAAATACCTTTCAGCGACACTTTGGGAAACTATATGCACCCATTTCTCACATCGTTGTTGAATATTCGCAATATTCAGGCACAACAAAGCTGCCACCTTCTCTGAATATTCTCCATATTCAGGCACAACAAATCGTCCCCCACGCCTGCCAACAAACTGTCTGTCAACTGCCAACAATCTACACTATCGCCATTAAAGCTCCACAATTCTGCAACGCACACTTCACTATTCTACACCACACATTCCACAATTCTGCAACGCACAAACCGCCAAGCATGGGGGCAGATTCATCGTGCTCGCCTCTCCTCCGTTAATGTTTCGTGGCTGAATATTCATCTCCTCTGCCTCCATTAATTTCGCTTTCGTGGGCGTAAATATATACGCAGGCACGGCAAATCTGCCCATACAGCTGCTAACAGCCTGCTATTCAGCTGATAATAAACACCCATCGCACTGCTAACAACCTGCTATTCAGATGCTAACAAACAACCATTGCACTGCTAACAACCTGATGCGCACCCCTCAAAACTCTATCCGTAGCCCCTGCAAACATATTGCTACATTCTCTGTTTGCGTGCATTCGGAAGTCTTCCTAACCAGGCAACACCACCCATTTTTTACACCCCTAACACACCATACACCGACTTTCGATTTGCGTTCGGTTTTCTCTCCCAATTTGTCGCACCACTTTTGCAAAAGCATACTTCCTTTTTTGTCGCACAATGGCTATACCTCTGTTTTTTGATACCCTACTATTTTGTCGCACTTTTCTATACCTTTCCTCCTCGATATTGCCTAAATTCTGCTACCCATGCCACAAAACTGCTGCAAAATAGCCCATTTTTCGAACGACAAATTAGGAACAAATATTGTTCAAAATATACCTCATAAGCTATATATAAATATCTAATGTACAGCAAAATAAACATATATAACTACAGAAACACTTAAACAATTAACCAAACTTTTCACTTTTTTGTCGCCATTCGCCTTTAATTCATCTCTTATCTGCTATGTGTATCAGTGCTTTATACACCTTTTTACACCTCAAAAAACTATATTCCCATTTTGTCGTACATAGTTTTTACAGCATATTTCCTCCCTTTTTGTCGCCCAAAACTACCCCTTTGGTTTTGCAACAACAATTCTGTTGCTACCCCATACCCATTTTTCTGCTTTTTTTCTACGCCTCCCCCACCCTTTCCGTTCCATTGTTTTTTGCGTTCGTTTCTATTTTTTTCCAAAATAGACTTGCGTTTTTTGCTTCAAAAAATCTTCCGTTTTTGTCGCCAAAACTTTTGGGTTTTCTAAACGCTATGTAATTTACAGTGTTTCGGTTCTTGCCAATTTAAAAATGTAAAACCCTATTTTTGTCCATCAAAAACCCCCTTTTTGCACGCCAAAAACCATACTTTTGCAATGCAAAAACCACCCTTTTGTTCTGTGAGAATGTAACATTCAGATAACCAACACGTTGCAAACATTTTACGAATGTATATCAAACAGATTGCGAACACGTTACGAACGGTTCACTAATAATGTAATACCCACCCACGAAACACCACAAAACACTCCGCCAGGCGTAGGGGCCGATTCATCGTGCCCGTATCCTAACATTACCAAAATGCATATTCCCATTACCCAAAATGCATATTCCCATAACCCAAAATGCATATTCCCATAACCAAATACGCATTTCCCCTCCCCACTTCGTGTGTGTTTACGTATACGCGGGCGCGATAAATCGGCCCCTACAGCTGCTAACGGTCTGCCAATTACGCTGCGAACACTCTGCAAAACACTCAACGTACACCCACGAAATGGGGTGCGAACACTCCGCCAGGCGTAGGGGCAGATTCATCGTGCCCGTATCCTAACATAACCAATTGCACATATTCACATTACCAGATACGTGTATATTCGTTATCGAATATGCATATCCACATTATCAATTACGTGTTTTCATCTCACCACGCACACATCTTTGCATTACCATACCAATATATTCGTTTTTTGTTATCTATAATATTGAATATAAAACAACCCAATACAGCATATATATACACGTAAACTGATAAACTGTTTCTTAGGCTATTTTCTCATAAAAATACAGAATCGTGCCTTACACTCCACCTTATATATATGTATGCACCCTAATTTCGTTCTCACGTCTGGTAGAAATTGCTATCCAATTATCCTCCCTATTCCCAGCGTAGAACCCCGATTTATTTCACCTCTTTACCGTTTTCATACACAGAATGGAGGAAAAAAACACGTGTACACCGAATTTTCACTCCCCGAAACTGTACCAAACTATGCATGGACAGAATAATTTGCTCTCACGCCTCCCACTCCATTCGCACCCCATTTGTAGAAATCACATTGCATTCTCTTAGAATTTGCCCCACCCTCTCATAGAAATCACGTTGTATTCTCTTAGAATTTTCATCACCCTCTCATAGAAATCACGTTGCCTTCTCTTAGAATATCCTCCATCATTCGTAGAAATCACACTGCATTCTCTTAGAATTTGCACCCTCTATTCGTAGAAATTGTGTTATGCACTCGTATAATTTGCATCATTCAATTGTATATTGTTGCCACTATTTTCGTGCAATTGCGTTGCCACCGAATATAATTTTATTACACATTCTCTCGCTTTTCATTCTCTGCTGAATATATTTTTCCGTTCAAATATCCATTTCCTAACCATACCAACTACTCTACCCCACTCATAAAAATACCTTCTAATGCATCTATTTTTCCCATTCCGTTCTGTGCGCAACCACTAAAAATACCCATATAAAACCCTAAAAATATGAATAATAATATATCTTTGTTTGTATAAAAATAAATCTAAACCAATATAAATATATAAAAACAAAGAAACAAAAAGATAGATTTAGGCAAGCGAATAAAAATATATTACAATACGATATCTATTATATTGAAAATATAAATATATAAAAACAAAGAAACAAAGATATTGTAATATAAAATAAGATTTCTATTTTTGTAGAGCAATTTATAAAAAATTAAAAACGTTTTGCCATTTAAATGTTTTGTAGTACATTTGTATTTATGTGAAGATTTTTAAGGTTATGTTTTTATATAAATATATCTTTGATTTTCTAAACATATACATTTGTGCTGCATTTATAGCGATAACGGTGGGCTGAAAGTTGTGTAAAGCGTTGATATATACTATATAATTCAAATATATAAAAATATAAATGCGTTTCAATAACTATCTCTTCGCTTGACAGTACGGTGCTAATTGCGTTCTTTGAATAGTTGTTTTAATATATTATTGCGTGTTTCTGTAAATATATAAATATACCTTTAATTCTTTATTTAGTTGCTTGTAATTGAATTATAGGTATACCTTTTAATATATTTATATGGCATAATGTAAATACAAATATAGTGTAAAACATAATTAAACAAATGTTTATGTACCTATAAAGGTAAAGATTTGATAATATTTAAAGGTACTAATGTAAATACAAATATAGTGTAAAACATAATTAAACAAATGTTTATGTACTTATAAAGGTAAAGATTTGGTAATATTTAAAGGTACTAATGTAAAGAGATAAAACTATAAATATATAAAAATATGAAGGTAAATGTATTTGAAGTAACGTCTCGTCGCGTTGCAATATTGGGTTGGTCGGTGAGCTTATGTGTGGTTTTCATGTTGTTGCAACTATCTGAAAAGTATGGGCAGCATATTGATGAGCTTACGGCAGATGGGTTTAGCGTTGCCGATACGGCATCTAAGGTTACGCCATTGTTATGGCTTTGTGGGCTGTTGGTGCCTTTTTGTTCGCTGTTGGCGTGGGAACAGCTTCGCCATGCCTTGCTAAAAGCCAACCATTACTGGTTGCAGCTTATGCAGATAGTGGTGATGGTGCTTACCTTTTTGGGGGTTGTGGTGGCTGTTATCCCTTCGGATACGGCTCAAATGGTGCATGGCACGTCGCTATTGGGTGGTTTTGCCAAATTTCAGTTGGCGTTTCCATTCTACAATAATATGGCTATTGGTATTGTTAATTTGTGTTTAGGTATTGGCATTGCCCGGTTGTTTGGCGGCAGGGTGCGCCTTTACGGCATTGGTTTGGCAGTTTTGCCAGTGCTATCTATGTTGGTTGGCGAGTTTTACACCTATTTATATACGAGCGTGGGTGGACTTACGTTGCAAGCGTTAGATACTTATCGCATTACAATGTTGGTTGTTCAGTTTGTGCTTCAGCTGGTTTTGTGGGTGTTAATGTATAGGGCTTTCGCTTCAACCGACGATTAGTTGGAGTGGGGGAGTGTGGCTTTTGTTGCTGCGCGCCCTACTATCTGTTGGGTAAAAGGTATGCTTTTGAGTGTGAGAAGTATATATACAAACATACAATAATACCTTTTAAGGTAAATAAAAAGATAGTTATAAGTGTATAAATGTAAATATATAAAATATTGAATAATACGACTTTATAGACTGTTTAAATACAAACAGATATGTAAAAGTAAATATATAAAAACATAAACCGTTGGTATTCGCCTTGCTTTTATGGCGAAATGGCAGCCCGAAAATAGATATATAAAAATGCAAACGGTTGGATTTTGCCTTGCTTTTATAGTGAACTGGCAGCCCGAAAATAGATATATAAAAATGTAAACCGTTGGATTTTGCCTTGCTTTTATAGCGAAATGGCAGCCCGAAAGTAAATATATAAAAATGTAGACGGTTGGATTTTGCCTTGCTTTTATGGCGAAATGGTGACCCGAAAGTAGATATATAAAAACATAAAATGTTGGTATTCGCCTTGCTTTTATGGCATAACGGCAGCCCGAAAGTAAATATATAAAAATGTAAAACGTTGGTATTCGCCTTGCTTTTGTGGCAGAATGGCGACCAGAAAGTAAATATATAAAAATGTAAACCGTTGGTATTTGCCTTGCTTTTATAGCGAAATGGCAGCCCGAAAATAGAAATATACAAATATGAAAAAGCTTATAATAGACCATTTCAGTCTGCGTTCTAACGAGCTAAAAGTGCTTAAGGTGTTAGAAATAGTGTATGTTTTTTGCACCATTGCTCTTTTTCTGGTTATGGTAAACCAGTGTGGCGAGACGCTTACAGAGGGTAGCGTGTCGGTTTCTGATGTAGTTTCCATCACCGCCGAAGGGTTAATTTTGTTTTGCGAAGTGGCATTTTTAGCCATTTTGCAGCGTGGTTTAAATGGGGTAGGCCACCAAAAGTCGCTTGTTAGGTGTGCCAACGTGCTCACTACAGTTATGGGGTTAGGAGTTGTTTATGCCATTTTGGGCAAATTTTCGCTGCTTTATTATGGCACCGAAGACCTTCCCGATTTACTCGATTGGACGGCGTTTCTTTCCCATTTGTTCTACCTTGTGTTTGCATTCGGCGTGTTTGCGTGGATTTATTTCCACGCTTCCAGCAAGTTGTGCACCTATCTTCGCTATGCGCTACTTGCGGCATTGTTAGCGTTTATTTTTATTGTTGCATCTACATGGCTGGTTTTGCTTAACTTTCCAAGTCTGTTTACAGCCATCACGCTCACAATTTCGATTGCGTTTCAAACCGGTTGTTTCTTGCTTTTAACCCGAATGCTAAAGTATAGAGGCAACAAAACGGACGCCGACAACACCCATTCCGACACATCGTTCAACCATTAATACGATGTATATAAGGTGGAAAATTTATTTACGAACAAACATAATAATATAAAAATATAATAAGGTATGAAGAATATTAAAGTAGTATTTGCAAATCAGAAAGGTGGAGTAGGTAAGAGCACACTATGTATGCTGTTTGCCAATTATTTAAGTTGGAAAGGCAAACCTGTGTGTATTATCGACACCGACTTACAGAAAACCATTTTAATGCAGCGTCAGAAAGACGTCCAAATATACGACGAAGAAGAGCCATACAGTGTGCAAAGTTTCGACGTAAGTGCTCCCGAGCTGATGCAACAGCTAATGGAATCGGCTTCAGAGGTAGAAGGTTACGTGCTATTCGACTCTCCTGGTAACGTAAGCGAGGACGGATTGGTGCCCCTTTTCACCAATGCCGACTACATTGTGTGCCCTTACGAATACGAAGACAAGACGTTAGACTCTACCGGAGTGTTCGTTCAGGTTATTAATGCCCTAAAAGATGTGAACCCAGAAATGCACGCTCAAATATTTTTTGTGCCAAACCGAATAGACCCCCGTATAGGTACATCGGACGAGCAACGTATGTGGAGCGACACCAACGACATATTTTCGCAGATTGGAAAGGTTACTCCTATGGTGAACAGTAGGGCTACACTGAAACGCATAAACACCTTCGAACTGCTTGCTACACAGCGAGAAGCAGTGAAGGGAGCATTCGAATATATGATAAAACGAATGAAGTAGACATGCAAAAACCCCCTTTTTGCAATGTAAAAAGTGGGTTTTTGCACGCCAAAAACCATACTTTTGCAACGCAAAAAGTAGGTTTTTAAAAACTAAAACATACAGCAAAAAAATAAAGCAACATACTATTATGGTAAAGAAAAAAACAAGAGTTATAATGCCAGGCGGTATTTCTGGATTAGTAAACAAGGTGCAAGGCATAGAGAAACCCACAGTTACACCCCCTGCAGAGCCCGAACCCGAAGAAGAAATAGCACCCGAACCCGAACCCATTCGCGAGCCTGTGCACCACGAACCCACCCTGCACACCAAGCCAGCGGCACCTGCCGACGAGAAAGACAGGTCGGCTCCGGCAGCTAAAAAGTTGCCAAAAGCCGAAGGAAAAGAGCTTGCGCGCGAATACACACTACAACAAGGCGATACCACAGACAGTTGGCAGATGTTTTTAGACCTGGCTAAAGAATACAAGTTGCGCGATTCTAAGTTGGCAACAGTGTATATAGACTCCGATTTAAAAAGTGTTCTCGACCGTCTGAAGTCAGCCAACAGCATAAAAATGCCATCAACAGCGCTGCTCAGTTCCATAGTAGCTCGTTTCGTGTTCGACCACGAAAAGAACATAAAAGAAGCCATCTACGGCGACAGTTTGTTGTAGTAGAGTAGGGGAGAAGTGGCGTGTTGCCACCCATTGGCAGCCGTAAAAGTCCTATTTATCGTGCCCGCATATCCGTATTCACCCACAAAAAGGGTGGCGGAAATGTGCGTGCGGTGGTGTGGATATGTGTATTTAATAATGTGAAAACACGTATTCGGTAATGTGGATATGCGTGTGCGGTAATGTGAATGTACATATTCGGTGAAATGAATATACGTATTCGGTAATGTGGAAATGTGTGTGCGTTGAAACGGAAACACGTATTTGATGACGTGAATACACGTATTCAATAATGTGAAAACACGTATTTGATAATGTGGATATGCGTGTGCGTTTTACCATAAACAGGCGTATCCCATAACTATCAGTCGCCCTTTCCCACCCAAGTACACAAGCCTACCGTATACCATTTCCTATTTTGCTGTCATTTCTATCACTCTTCTTCTGCTTTTAACCATCTGTGTATAAGCTAATTAAGCAAAGTGTTAAAAGTGACAGCAACTAAACATTAAACTTAATTAGGGGTTTGATGCTTTTCGCTTGGTTACATTTGCACTTTGAGAAAACGTCCATAATATGATAAATTCCACCGAAAGAAGTGATATTCTCGTTTTTAATTGCTACCTTTGTCATGTCAGATTTTTGCTTACTTGTTATGTTTGCAGCACCAAGATAGGTGAAATTTCTGACATATCTAAGTGTTTTGAGAACTTTGTTTCTCAGGCACTTGGAGTTCTCACAAGAATTTATGCTGCGGAATTAAGGATATATATTATAAGCAATAGATGAGACAACAGTATCAAAAAGAATTAGAAAACCGACTCGTTATACCCACTTTACAGTTTTTGCACCGCGAGCATTCAAGCGGTATTGTGCTTGGCATCTTTGTGTTATTGGCCTTAGTGTTAGCCAATTCGCCCTTGCGCGACACTTATACACATTTTCTTGAGCATCATTTTGGTTTCTCTATCAATGGTCAAAACTATTTGGATTTTAGTTTAGAACATTGGATTAACGATGGATTGATGTCGATGTTCTTCTTTGTTGTGGGGCTGGAACTCAAGCGTGAGTTTATTGGTGGCGAGCTACGCGACCTTCGTAAGATTACACTTCCAGTAGTGTCAGCCCTGTGTGGCATGCTCTTTCCTGCGGTTATTTATCTTATTTTCAATGCTGCAACTCCCACAACGCATGGTTGGGGCATACCCATGGCCACGGATATAGCCTTTGCTTTGGCTGTGCTTCAGCTCTTGGGCAATCGCGTTCCTGTGTCGGCGAAGGTGTTTCTCACCACGTTAGCCATTGTCGACGACCTTGGTTCGGTGGTTATTATCGCACTTTTCTATACCACCGAAATTTCATTTGCCAGCTTAGCCATAGGCTTTGTAGTGCTTGCAGTGATGCTAGTGGGCAATCGTTTGGGTGTAAAAAGCGTGTGGTTTTATGGCGTTTTGGGTATTGGCGGAGTGTGGGTGGCCTTCCTCACATCGGGTATTCATGCCACAATATCAGCAGTTTTGGCGGCTATGGTTATACCTGCCGATGCTCGTATACCCGAAGCAGCATTCCTAGCACGCATTAAGAAGCTTACGCGACAGTTTGAAAACGCTGCGTCCAATGATGTGCGAACCCTCGAACCCGAACAAGTGGAGATATTGGCACGCGTACAAGTCGAGTCGGCAAAGGCCACTCCGCCACTTCAACGGCTCGAACATGGGCTTCATCCCTTTGTTGCATTTGTGGTGATGCCCATCTTTGCGCTTGCCAATGCTGGCGTTTCGTTTGTTGATTTAGATTTTGGCATGTTGTTTTCCAATGGAGTTGCCATTGGAGTTATGACCGGTTTGCTTGTTGGTAAGCCAGTGGGAATAGTCTTTGCTGTGTGGATATGCGAGCGTTTGGGTATTGGTAAGCGTTCGCGTGGCATAACTTGGCGCAGCATTATTGGGTTGGGTTTTCTTGCAGGCATAGGTTTCACCATGTCTATGTTTGTAACGATGCTTGCTTTTACATCGCCCGAACATGCCATACAGTCTAAGATAGGCATTTTTGCAGCATCCATCATGGGTGGAATTGTAGGATATATGTGCTTGCGTAAGTCTAATCGTGGCATAAAAAAAGCGCCTAACCGAGGTTAAGCGCTTGGTATTTCACGGAATGTTTGTTGGTATCTTGCGGAGTGTTCGTTGCGCATTTCACGGATTGTTCGTTGGCATTTCACGGAATGTTTGTTGGTATTTTGCGGAGTGTTTTGTGTGTATTTCGTTGGTGTTCGCAACGTTATCGCAATCCGTCAGCAGCATTTTGGCAAACCGTTCGCAGCCGTAGGGGTCCGATTTATCGCGCCCGCATATATGAAAACACCCACAAAATGACAAACGGAAATGCGTGTGCGGTGATGTGGAAATGTGTATTTAATAATGCAAATGCACGTATTCGGTAATGTGGATATGCGTGTGCGGTAATGCAAATGCACGTATTCGGTGAAATGAATATACGTATTCAATAATGTGAAAACACGTATTTGATAATGTGGATATGCGTGTGCGTTTTACCATAAACAGGCGTATCCCATAACTATCAGTCGCCCTTTCCCACCCAAGTACACAAGCCTACCGTATACCATTTCCTATTTTGCTGTCATTTCTATCACTCTTCTTCTGCTTTTAACCATCTGTGTATAAGCTAATTAAGCAAAGTGTTAAAAGTGACAGCAACTAAAAATTAAACTTAATTAGGGGTTTTGATGCTTTTCGCTTGGTTACATTTGCACGCACAACG
>ERZ773196.142-NODE-142-length-44935-cov-14.515820_pt1 | contig 44935 bp, 29 predicted proteins | sample MGYA00581009_ERZ773196 | MGnify/ENA primary metagenome ERZ773196 (study PRJEB29015, sample SAMEA2738162) | human oral metagenome | biome: human oral; feature: human-associated habitat; material: saliva | place: China | collected 2243 ... | reverse complement strand
TGAAAAAAAGTTGTGACACTTGTGACAGGGTTTTCTAAAACAAAAGGGTCTTTCTGTCTTGTGGATCAGTTGTTTCTTGTTTGTTTCGATGGGATGGTGCACAGGTAAGAGGTTGGTAGGAGAGTTTCAGGCTGTGGACTTTTCGTGTGACCGTTTGTTTCGGTGGGCCGGTACACAAGGGAGAAGCAGGAGAACTCTTACCTGTGTATCAGCAAATGCCCTGTGACGCACGAGAAGCCGTTTTAATCCCATTGAAAAGCCTTACGGTATTTTTCTATCGGTTTTACCGTTCCGTTTGGTTTAGATGCCTTCTCGTTGATGAGACAGGGTTTTAAGATACGGGTCACAGAGCCGCCGGTCTTTTCTGTGCATCCATCTTTTACTTTTTCGTTCGAAGTCTGTTGACAGATTCGTTCTAATATGGTATTATCTTGGCATAGAGCGAAACAGGAGGTGAGCGTATGAGTGAACATGTTCCGAAAAGGGTCGGCTTTACAGTGCCGGATGACGAAACAGTCGTTGCGTGGATTAACGCACAGGATTCTATCAGGACTTCGTTACTTGTCTTGATTAAGTGGCACTTGGCGCGGTGCAAAGGCCCGGTCGATGTTCTTGAAGATGTTTTTTCGAGAATGGAAGATGAGGCGTTTTTAAGTCCCGCAAGAGAAAAGGAGAAAGCAAAGACGAAAGCAGACAAGCCTGAAAAGGCGGGCGTGGCAGACAAAGCGGACAGAACGGATAAGCCCGAAAAGACAGATAAGAAGACAGAAAAGGCTGATGAGACAGAGCGAATCGAGCATATCGAAAAGATCGAGAAGCCCATGCCGGTTGTCAAAACCGTTGTACCGTCCGATGATGTTTTAAAAGACCTGTCTGACGGATCGGATTCTCTTACAGACATGAGTGCGTTATTCGGGCATTGATTGGAGGACATAGATGAAAATTTTTAAAGTAATTGCCGGTCTTGATATTGGCAACGGTTATGTGAAGGGTGTCATTTCGACTAAGGCTCTTGATAAGTCTTGCGCCGAGAGTGTTAAGGACTTAAAGTCTGACGAAGCTGTTACGGGCTTTCTCTCGGGTTTTAAGACCGATACGATTCATATCACTTCTGGTGTCACGATGATGACAAGACCTGTTACGGTTCCCGTGCCGGATGCCTCGGCAAAAGACTTTATGCGGGGCGATACGATTTATGATTCGTTTGACGCATCGTTTGTCTCCCCCGTTGTCGAGAACGGTTCTTACAGGAGACTTTTCGGCAAGAGCGCCCTTGTCGCAAACGGTATTTACAGCGAGTTCGATGTGATGAGCGGCAAGTCAAAGGCGCTCCAGTCTCTTTCCAAGGAGTTGACGCTCGGTCTCATCGCGGCAAATGTACTCAAAAACTATGTTGAACTGAACGGTTCTTTGCCGAAAGAAGAGATTCAGTGCGATGCCGTTGCCGCGCTTGCGCTTCCCATCACGGAGTACATGGCGTACCGGCAGAATTACGCCTCGGAGTTTTTATCGAATTCTCATATCGTGGTCGTGCAGAATTTCGAGACACAGTGCACGATTCGGATTCATTTTGTATCGGTTCAGGTTGTGGCAGAGGGTGCTTCGGCACAGTACGCGATCGCGGCAAAAGGCATTAAGCTTGCCGACATGATGCTCCGCGATGTTCGCTCTCACGGCGTAAAGCTTGAAGGCGTCACAGCCGAAGATGTTTTCTCGGCGAGAAATACGATCGGTATCGACATTGGAGAGGGTACGGTTAATTTCCCGGTTTTCTCTGACGGCACTTTTAACCCGCACGCTTCCGCTTCGATCAACAAGGGCTACGGAACGGTTTTGTCCAATGCACTTCAGACGATGGAAACCATGCGCGTTCCGGCGGGCTTTACTTCAAGAAAGCAGTTGTCCGAATACTTACAGCGTGAACCCACGGCTTTAACGAGAGGCAACTATAATCGCATCAAGTCCTTCGTGGATCAGGAAATTGTCTTTTTTGCCGATGAAGTCGCAAAGCGTTTCAGTCAGGTTCTCGGCGTGGTCGCATCGACCACAGAGGTTGTCTATGTGTACGGCGGCGGTTCTTCGCCGATTAAAGATATTCTCTATCCGAAACTTCTCGACCGCGTAAAAGAAGTGACCGGCACGGGCGACTTTGCCGTCCTGTATCTTGATGCAAAGTATTCGGGACTCTTAAACCGTGAAGGTCTTTATATCGCGGCGACTTCGGCAGCTAAGGGCGCAATTAAGGCCGGAAAGTGGTGATCTATGAACTATACGAAACCACCGGGCAGGCGTTCCGGGATGCCGGACCGCGAAAAGCTACTTGATGAGTATTTCACGAAGGGCATTACCGCCGAAGATTTGTCAAAGCAATATCAGGTATCTGTACCGACTATAAGAAGATGGCTTCGCGATGCGAAAGAAGGCGTGTCCGACAAGAGTGAAGAGAAGATCGCATTTGTCATGTCAAAAGACGAACTTCGGGATTTTATCTTAGAAACCGTGCGTGACGCGAATTAAAAAAAAAAGACAGACTCAGCGACCTTACGGTTCACTAAGTCTGTCTTTTACTTTGAGAAATCGTTGATGATAGTTTACAAGGCAATGTTATTTGAAAGGAGTCCACAGAGATTTCTCAAAAGAGAAATCGCCACGCATAGCGTGGCGACTCTCTCAGGTTAGGAAAGAAAATGAAGTTAGATTAGAGACACATTATAACTTTCAAGGGGTGGGTAAAAATTATAAAACTCTAATCTAAAGGCAGATGTGGGAGTTGCACCCACGCCGAAACTGTATCTGCCGAATGTCCGTTTTGCAAGCGCGGTTCGGTAGCTCGACCTATGCGGCCCCATAAGCGTCGTCGCTGAAACCGAATTTTACATTCAAAATCTATTCTGCGGCGAGACTCGCCGCTTTTTTGCCAAATTCCGTATCAGAGTATTCTTTCATGCTGTGATAGAGACCCCCTGAAGTCACGATGATGTGGTCTTCGATCGGAACACCGATCTGTCTTCCGAGACCAACGAGCACTTCTGTTATGGCAATGTCATCTTTTGACGGTGTTAAACTGCCGGACGGGTGGTTATGCATGAGAACGATGCTTGTCGCGTTTAACAACAGTGCGGGCTTAAACACCTCGGCACAGGACACAACCGATGAGTTCACGGTTCCCATACTTAAGATGCAGTAATTTAACGGCATCAGCTTACTGTCTAGGTAAATTGCCGCGAAAATCTCTTTGTTTGAGTCGTGAATCTCTCTCCCCAGAACTTTTGCGGCGGTTTCGGGACTATCAATCGAACGGTCACAGTAAAGTGCTTTTCCCGCAACAAGTTTTACTCTCTTTTCTCTCAATGTAAACTTTTTCATGTGCACTCTCCCTCAAAACTCGCGGCCAGTAGACTCTTCCAGAACGCGATTCAAGTCTCTAAGTCTTGACTCAAGGTCTTTGATTTTAAGCTTTAATTCAAAGTCGTTTAAGTGTCCCGAATCAGCCCGGCTCTTTAAAACAGCGAGTTCACCTTCCAGTTTTTCCATCGTTTCAAAAATCCCATTTTTCTCCGCTTGGTTCATTTTATGCTCCTTTCAAGAACGAAAACTGTTTCAAAAATTAAGCTTTCACGCGAAGGCGTGTTTACAAATGCTTAAATATGAGATATACTGACTTCGAAACCGAAACTAAACAAACGGAGGTAAATTGTATGAGTAAGAGAAAGCGGCAACTTAGCCGCGCGGCACTTCTTACGATGGCGGCACTCACTTTAAGCAGTGCGCCGGTTTCCGCTCTCACCGGACTCACGCTTTTAACAGCATACGCAGAAGAGCCGCAGGGCTCTCTTGTGATTCCGAGTGCGGAGGCCGCGATCGAGGCGGGCCTTAATACGAGAGGTGACAGCGCGCATCTTAAGTATCACCTTAAGTTCACGATTCCGGACAATGTGCGGGACGGTGATACGGTGCTGATTCAGACCAGGAATTTAAGCGACTTTATCCCGGCGGGCGTTGACTTCTTGATGATCCGCGTGGATGGCAAGATTGTCGGACGCCTCGATCGGAGAAACACGGTATCAAAGGCGGCGCTTGCCGATTCTGCCGATACAACGATCGCCGAGAAGAGGGATGCAAATCTTTCTGCGGGTCTTCGCGATACCGACTATCGTCTCACTTTTAATGTGAATGCACATGATGCAAGAGGCAAGGACATTGTGCTTACCGCCGATACGGATGAAGCCGCAACGAAGGTGAGCGAGAACACACAGGTTACGGCAGATATTCGCGTGAACCGTCAGAGCATCTTACAGACGCAACTCACGATCCCCAAGTATCGCGTGGATCAGCGTCTTGATGTTGGTAAGATGACCTTCACGATGGAAGACGGCACAAGTGTTACGCTGAAAGACGGACACCTGACCGACAGTAACCTCTCGATTCGCATGGTTCCCTACGGCAGAGTTTTGAAGCCGGGTTCGAGATTCAATGTGAAGCTTGGTAATGCGGGCGATATTTTAAAGTTCGTCAAGAATACGAGCATTACGAATCCCGGATTTGCTGTGCATACGGCAGATGTGACGGCGACAAGTGAGCACAACGCAAACAATGTGTATCTCATGCGCTCGGATATTGTGAGATTCAAGATTGATTCCGTTATGGATGACGAAATTGTTCTTGAACTTCTGGACGGGGAACTCAAGGACAACAATGTGTATGTGCTGAACACCAAGGACTCCGGCATCGGCATTGAGTTAAAGAGTGGTGCGCTTGATGCACTCAACACCGATGGAACGGCAATCGGGCCGGTCGGCATTGACGTTATGATCGCAGATCAGAAGGGTGCTCCGGTTACAGCACTCAATAACCGGATCAAGGTTTCGGTTTACGGCGATGCGATGGATCGCGATACGCTCTCTAACGTACTCGCCGAGAAAATGTCTACCCGCTTTGTGGATGACGCAACGGGCGAGGATATTGCTGAGCGTGTTTCGAATGAGGATCAGCCGTCTCTTGCCGTTGATATCCCGGATTACTATTTCGTGAAGACCGTCACGATGGGTTCCGAAACGATTCACTATTATCACAAAGTCGCGGATTTACCGGCGGGCATCCGGCTTACAGAGTATACCGATTCTTTCGGTAAGCAGATCGCGGCTCCGGTTATGGCTATGACTACGATGCCGTCCAAGCTGATTCCGGGGTATACTTTCGTCAGAACCGATATTACCGAAACGGGCGTCCGACATGTGTACACCGAGGCGGCAAAGACGGAAGTTATCACAAGATACCTGGCTTACGGCACAAACGAGAAGCTTGCCGATGACAAAGAAGGGCTTGATGCGGCGAGACAGCTTGACATTAACGGCTATGTGTTTCGAAATAAAGAAACTGATCGAAACGGCAATGTCACATACTGGTATGTGAGACAGGAACATGCTCATGTGAGAGAGGTCGTTACGAATTGGGTCGATCTTGAGAATAAGGCCCTTAAAACTCCCGTCACCGATACGGCGATGCGACCGGCAGACACGATCGGCGGTTATGAGTATGTGAGAACCGACACTTCGGATGATGGCGCAACTGTTACGCATGTGTTCAAGAAGCTTGACAATGCCGAGACTCCGGTCGGCGATGTATATACAAAGTACATTGATGAAAAGGGTCTTGATCTTCGCGAGATGACGCACGGAGCCGAGGCCGGTAAGCCGATTGATATTGACGGCTACAAGTTCTTAAAGACCGTTGTTGTTGATAAGACACATGTCGAGCATGTTTATGCAAAGACGGCATCGGTTGATACGAGTAAGGCAAGTTCCGAGAGTACTGTAGCGAACCGTGGACTCAACGAAGTTCACACGAACGCGAAAGAAGTTGTGACGCGCTTCGTTGACGATAAGGGCACAAATCTTCGTGATTCGATTACAGACACCAAGGAAAGAAACTATGTTCAGCTCGACGGGTATGTGTTCGATCACACCGAGGTTAACGGAAACGAAGTGAAGCATGTATATCGGGTTTATACCGGTTCGCCGTTTACGACTTACTTTAAGGATGCCGATAACGGTGAGGAACTTCATGACAGCATCACTGCAAAGGGTTCGGTGCCGCCGTACCAGTTTGAGGGTTATGTCTATAAGAGAACGGACGGTAACAGTTCGGTTGGCTTCACGCACTATTATGTGAAGGGCAACGACAGAACCACGCTTACCAATGTGACGAAAAATTCGAGTTCTACTTCGGAATCGAGTCGCCGCACGGATGAGTCGATTCTTACGCGCTATCAGGACAAGAGCGGAAATCAGATTTCTGCCAGTGTGACGGATAAGAAGCGCGGCGAGAAGAAGTCGATTGAGGGCTATCGGTATCTTAATACCGATGAGTCTTCGGACGGCAAGACCGTGACTTATGTGTACGAGAAGGTCACGGACTATACGGTTCGCTTTGTCGATAAGAACGGCGATCGCATCAAGGATTCCGTAAAGAGTAAGACCGTGCCGCGCTACGAAGAGATTGAAGGTTACAAGTTCGTTGAAACGAAGGTTGACGGCGATACAGTGACGCACACTTACCGCAAGCTTACGGATGCCGAGTACAAAGAGAAGTACGGCAAGGATCGTGAAGGGTCTAAGTCGGAGACTAAGAGTCCCACGATTACGCCGAATAACTCGAACTCGAATGTCAAGGCAGATGTAAAGCCTGATGTGAAACCGGATGTTAAGCCGGACACGAAGCCGTACATTAAGACGGGTGTCGATGTGAAGCACGCAGTTCCGTTTGTGCTCGGCGGCCTCATGGCGCTTACTGCCGGTGCGGTTATCTTCTTCACGCACTACCGCAAGAAGCTTTTTGAGTCCGATGAGATTTAAGTTTTGGCGGGTGGCTTATGCCGCCCGCCTTTTTTAAAGGGTTTTGGAGGGTTTTATGTATGAGCGATTTTTAAAACACAGGTTATTTTTTAGGCGCATCTTGTTTTTTGTGGACATACTGTCTATTTTTTTGTTCTTTGCCGGGGCCGTTGTAACGCTTTGGCTCTACGCAAATCCCGAATACGAACTCTATCGCGTGACGGAGGCGAACGCTTCAAACAGTGTCGAACATAAAATCGTTGACGATACGGCGCTTGAGTCGTTACAACAGAGTGAGTCTTCTGAAAGCGAACCTACGCTTGAAGGTGTGACTTACGATGCCGGTGCGGTTCGTGAGATCAATTCGATTGACATGTTAAAAGAAGACGATCCGAATGAAAAGCTTTATCTAAGAAGCTATGTTTCAGTACCGTTTGCCTATGTGAAAAAGCAAATCTTCGAGGGCTTGTCTGAAAAAGTTTTAAGTCGCGGGGCCGGAACGGTAAAACCGAACCAGAGTCTTAATAAGATAGGCAACTATGCCGTTGCCGCACATAATCTCCGTGACTTTGATGTAGGAAACGGATTCTCGCATTTTCAGAAGTATCGGGAACAGTTGATCGGTCAGAACATCTATGTCTCGGACGGCAGGACTGTGTATACTTATCGCATCGTCCGTGCGGATTCCGTTCCGAGAGATAAGAGCATGAAGTACACGGAAGATGACTGGGCGAATCAGATGCTTCAGGACGAAATCAAGCAATACGAGATTTTGCCGGAACAGCATACGACTAATAAGATATATAACGAAGACGGAAGCTATTACGAAGTCGATACGCCGAAGACTTTCACATACGGGCATTTGTTTACGACTTATACCTGTGAAGCGTACTATAATCGTAAGACCGGACACTACGAGTCTCTTAACCGTGTATTAGTCACAGGCGTTTTAATTGACAAGTGTTCTATCAGGACGGCTGACGCGCCGGTTCGTGAACTTTTCCCGGAGGCAATTAAAGAGGCGAGCGATGCGGGCGTTGATACGAGCGTACTTGAAACGACTGCCGCTCCGAGTGAGTCTCAAGGGGCCGGTGCACAGGAAAGCGAGCCTTCTCTTGCCGAAAGTGTTCAGGCAGAAGTGAATGCACCCGCTTTGCCGGTCGCTCCGAAGAGAGACAAAAAGCACGATCCGGTTGAAGAGTTGATTTACAGAGGCATTGATCTAAATTCCGATATGCCGAAACTTTTGTCGAAGGTCTTTTTACTTTCGGCAGTCCTTTTACAGGTAATCTCTTTTGCCGTGAAATTCAAAAGGTATTCATAAATGTTGTGCTTTTTGCATTTGGGTGTTATAATCTTATCAAATTGATAATCAGGAGGGTTATTGTATGGTACTTACGATTGCTGACATTGGCTGTAAGGACGCCGTTCATTTTTTGCTGAATAAAGTAGGCATTGCGAACGTCCGACTGTTTCTCCGTCAGGATAAATTCAAGGATTTGTCTGACGCAGAACGCCTCGCGGCTCTTGAGGAAGAAATTTGCGGCTTTTCCGGCCCGCTTGACGATATTGCCGCAAGACGCGATGAACTCTTGCTCGCCGGAGCGCAGTATTTTACGCGCGGGGTTGACACTTTGCGGCGTGTCTTAAACGGTGCGACCGGAGAGTGCACACTGGTTCTTACTTCGAGCGGCAAGGTAAATGATTACGGCGATGCCGTAAATGCTTTGTATCTTGAGTTTCTTTATTGCCAGAAGAAGGGCACAGAGGTTCTGGAAACCGGACTTAAGCTTGATCTCTATAAGCTTCCGATCGGTATGGTAATCTCCAGTGACGAAAAAGAGACAAGAATCGCACACTTCTCGGAGGATGTGATTCCGGTCGGATTCCGAATGGTGCGCGATCAGGTTAAAGTAAAGCTTGAAACAGATGCCGTTACGGATTCTGATTCCGAGGCTGATGCTGTGATTTCGGATTCCGAGTCGGTAGATTCTTTGGATTCTGATTCCGAAACAACGGGTGCGGATGCTGACACTACCGGCACGAAGGACGGTGAAGTAAATTGGGAGGATGCGGTATGAGAAAATTAAGACGAACGGTTGCGCGGTTTTTGGTCGCAAGCTTCATGGCGGCGCAGATTGTCTCTGCTATGCCGGTCAATACCTTTGCGGCTGATCCCGCAAAGATGTACGATATTTACGAGGGTAATACCGGCATGGTTACGGTTGTCAGCGTAAACGGCAACAAACTTCAAAAGGCAGACATTGTAAAGATCGGCGATACCGTCACATGGGATGTGATTGTCACGCCGGGCAATACGGCCCTCATGAAGTCTTTTAAAGATGAGTTGCCGGAAGGCATTAAGTTTGAACCCAATTCCGAAAAGGCATTTACGGTTTTCGCCGTGAACGATGACGGCTCACTCGGGCGCGATATTACTGCCGAGGGTAAGATCGTGATTGACGGCAGAACTTTTACATGGACTCCCGAAAACCCGAATAAGTATTTCTTTTCCGGTAAGGGCAGTACGAATCGCCTCTTGTTTCACATTACGAGCGTGGTTGAGCACTCGGTAAAGCCCGACACGGTACTTGAAAATACCGGTACGATCGAGTTTAACAACCCGAAGGGTAATACGCCGCCGCCGCTCAGTGATAAGGCGAGCGTTAAGATTCCGGCGACACCGGAAACACCCGTCATCAGAAAGTCCGTCTATAAAGAAGATGCCTCCGGCAATGTACCGGCAAGACTTCCGTCAAACGGAACGGTCAACGAGACTGCCGATAAGAAGTTCTCGATTTCGACCGATGATGTGTACTCTGACATGAAAAAGAATGTCGGCGATTTTATCCGCGAGGCCGATAAGTATAAGATCGACACGAAAGAACTCTCGGAACTTCTTGTGAATCTTAACGAGAACTCCGATGCGGCTTACAAACAGCAGATCGTGACGGCATTTAAGGCGGCGGTGCTTAAATATAATACCGCCGTTGCACAGGAGTTAAAGGACACCGGTCATGTTGACGATCTTGAGAAGCTTAAGAACGAGGTCTACCAGAGTTCCGAGAACGCCGATTCCATTACGCTTGATAAGATCGAAGAGAAGTATACTTATGTGATGAATCTCTTGATTCCGTCCCAGTCTGTCAGCACTTCTCTCGAAATCGAAGACTTTGTTGAGAATGTGCAGACCGTGGATGCCGCAAATGTGCATGTCTATAACGATCGCGGCGAGGATGTGACCGCGCAGGGTGACATTACGATTAAGCCGTATCAGTACGATCAGAACAAGGTTACATGGACTGCGAAGAGCGAGTTCGTAAACTGGCTTAAGTCCACGAATACCGATAAGAATTTGCAGATGCGAATTACGGGCGTCACTGTTCGTGATGCGAGAAGCGATGATCTTGAGCGTTATCGCCTCGGCGGTGTCATCACGATTCCGAACACTTCGACCGTGGTCTTTGATAATTTTAGAAAGGATTCCAATAAGACCCTTGTCAGAACGCCGAACCCGCCGGAGTATAAGGATCACAGTATCTTAAAGGGCGTCAGTGCACAGGAAGGCAAAGTCATTATTGGGGATGCGCCGTATCACGCCGCAGGCGAGAAGAATGCGACACTTTATACGAAAATTGACGCATTCAAGGCTTCGATGAAGGCGATCGTTGAGAACGCGGGCCTCAAGGACTCTGATAAAGCCGAGGTGCTTGCAAAGCTTGAAAAGTTAAGTGAGGCTTCGACAAAAGAAGAGAAAGAGGCGCTCGCAAGAGAACTTGCGGCAAAGTCCGAAAAGGTGAAGTTCGATGAGGGTTCCAATGCTGTGCACCTTCAGGAGTACAAAGATTATTATCGCTATAACCTGAATGTTTCCGTGCATCCCGAGAAGATCAACGACAGTTTTGTTGTCGAAGATATGTTTGAAGACATTCACAGCTTAAAGGTTGAGGATGTTAAGGTCTTTGACGATGCCGGAAAAGATGTGACGGATCAGTTTAAGATGTCGCTCAACAAGCAGAAGTTTACGGCGACCGCAAGCAAAGAACTGGTTAAGAAGATCAGAGAGCGTCATACGGAGAGCGGATTCCAGTTCTTGTTCTACAATGTACAGCTTAAGGATGACGATAACTTAAAGGCGAAGTACGCGACCGATACGAATCTCATCACGGTTCCGAATAAGGCGAGCCTCATCATTGACGGCAAGCCGCTTGAGAGTAATATTGTCAATGTGAGCGTTAAGACCAAGACTCCGCTTAAACCGGGCAATGATCCTAAAAAGCCGGATGTGCCGAAGGATAATTCTAAGCCGAAGCGTCCGAATGTGATCGGCGAAGACGGCAAGAATGGCAGTAGCAGTAATTCCGGCAGAGGCAATAAAGGCAACGGCGGTAATTCCGGTACGGTTCGTCCGAAGGTTCTTGACATTGTCCGTGACAGTGCGAAGGATGTGAAAGAGGGCGTGTCTCTCATTACGAGAGAGAATCTGGACATTAAGACCGGTGTCGGTAAGATTTTCTTAAATCCGCTCATGCTTACTCTCTTTGTTCTTTCGGGAGCCGGAATCGGCGCAGGCGTTTATTTTCGCACGAAGAAGAAAGATGAAGACGAAGTAGCTTAAACGAAATTAGTACCGGAGCAGAAATGCTTCGGTACTTTTTCTTGTAATTTGCTTAAAAATGAGATATAATTTTGCTAAATCAAGAAAAGGAGGTAGTAGTGTATCTATGAGATGCTTTGACAGAAAGGATGGAAAGGAGGCTTCCCCTTCATGAATTTTTCGAAAAAGCTTTTAAAGCGGGCGGCTTCGGCAACGCTTGCGGCGGTACTTGTCGCACAGCCGATGATGACTTCGTTCGGTTTCAAGGCCGGAACGCCGGTCGAGTCCACTTCGATGCCGCTTTTTACGAATGATCCGGCTACAGCCGATGCATTAAAGAGCATGTTTCTCGATGTTCGTGATCCGGCATATTATTCGGCAATTTTTTACTGGAACTGTAACGGTAATCTGACCGAGGTACAGCCGATCACAGGATCGGTTGTCCCGCCGAAGAGTCTTCCGAGATCGATCGATGAGGACTATAATGTAATTTCTTGGTGGGACAGCAATACAGCTTCTTCGGGGCACACCGGAAGTTCACTGACACCGCGCATTGGTTATTCGACCACTCCGGGTTCTTCGTATCGAATCACGAATATCGGTATGATTCCGGCGACAGGCGAGATGCTTGATGTGATTATTACGGTCAAGGATTCCGTTCGATGCAACACGAACTTCCCCGGTAAAGTTTACTTTGTGAACTCAAGTGACTGGGACGATTCCGTGCAGGGTCTGCTCGGTTCGGATTTAAATTCTCTCGGTATCTGGCTTAACAACACATCTTGGATTGACTTTGATTATCAGATCGTTAAGCACGGCACAAACGAGGGCGAAAACTTACAGTTCATGTCCTATTTCTGGGATATTGACTTCGGTCAGTCCATTAAAGAAGACTTGGGTTCTCTTAGAACGATTTTCCACGATCCCACGGAACTTCGGACGAATGCAGACGGAACTGTCTGGTCGAGAGGCGGCAGATGGGAAGATGCTTCTGCGCATCCCGATTACTTTTACGATCCGGCGGCCTATATCACGCATACGAAGATGGCGAAAGGTCAGCACTTTGACATTAAGTATGCGGCAGTCGGAAACGGTTGGCCTGCGAGCCAGAAGCCGGTCGAGCCTCTTATCAATAACCGTTTGCCGAATGGCGAAAAAGTTACGGAACACGATGCAACCCCGTCAAGAGATGCGCAACAGATGCTCTCTATTTCGGAGTATAACGATATTTGGTTTCTCCAGTTCGGACGGTTTGAGCGTATGCCGCCGACCGTCACGAAACTTGCAAAGACGGTTTCTGACTTGAATGAAAACAGCTTCGAGAAGGCAAACTTTGATGTTTCGAGTGCCGCCGCAAGAAGGCAGACGATTCAGCGTCTTATGGAGGCCGGTGAAAACAATCCGAACCACTTAGGTTTAATCGACCGCGATCAGAGATATTATCTTAGTTTCGCTGTTGACAAGGGTTCGTCTTCGTTTAAGAAGCTTTCGATTATGGACAGCGTTGCGAATACCGGCGGTACGCTTGTTCCTCAATCGGCACGCATCGTGAATGCGGCGAATAAGGATATTACGAACCTGTTCACCTGTACCTATAACAACAATGTGTTCCATGCGGCTCTTAATCCCGATCAGCTTGACAATGATGATCTCATGAATACGATTATCACCGTCAGTTTTGATATTAAGGGTGTGAGATGGCTTGGAGACACATTCGATAACACCGCAACGCTTGATACCGGTTATCATAACCGTAATGACGGTGTTCCGGCAGTCATCACATCCAATGTCGTTCGGACTACTATCCCTGCAAACGGTGTCGTTGAAAAGTATGTCTCCGTTGATGAGTCGGCAAGTAGTGCAAGATACCGTGACGGCGCAAACTATGTGAAGGCAGAAGACCCGGATGCGGCAGAAGTGCCGACCGAGCGTTACCGTTCGGCTGACTATACTTGGAAGACCGAGTATACGCTTCCGAATCTGACGGACTATACGGCATTACAGCTTCGTGATGTGTTCGAAGACATTCAGAGCATCAATCACTCGGATGTACATGTTTATAACGATAAGGGTGATGACATTACGAATCGCGGTACGCTCGAAATCGTTGACGCAAATCAGGCGGCGAGAGCGAACTATTCAGGTTATTCGATTCCGAATACGCCGACCGATCGCCTTATGGTTACTTGGACAGCGGATAAGCACGAACTGAATGACCTCAACACTCTTAACAAAGAGTATGGCAAGGCATCGAAGAAGCATCCGCACTACACGATGAAGATTACGACCCGTGTTACGCCGGAGAATATGACGCGAATCTCTGATAAGTATATTCGTCCGTCCGGTGAGGTTGTGATTCCGAATATCGCAGGCTATTCCGCGAAAGACGATTCCGGTGCGGGCTATTATCATCAGGATAGTAACTGGTCGCATGTGAAGCTTCGCCCGGGTGTCAGAACCTCTCCGATGAAGTTTGTCTCGGATCACAATGAGAACACGGTCGATGAGAATCATGAGAGCGGCACCGGAAATGCACACACCGGTCTTGTGGATCGCAATGTGATGTACACGATTACGATTCCGATTACGGCAGGCGCTGATTTCAGCGAGTTTACGATTACCGATCAGCTTTCTCCGCACTTTAAGACCAATCGCGACCGTGTTACGGTTGTGAACTCTGAAAACAGAAATGTGACCGATCTCTTTGAGAAGACGCTTGATGAGAACAATCTCTTGACGCTCCGGCTCACGGAAGACGGTAAGAAGTCGCAGGAACTTAAGAACACGACCCTTTCGGTTTACATTAAGGGTGTCGCGGAGCGTTGGATTAGCGATAATGGCGGTATCGTGAATAACACGGCAACGATTGATAACCATGAGCCGAATCATCTTTATAAGACACCGGAAATTAAGTTTGCGATTCCGGAGGACGGCGAGGTTACGAAGTCGAACTCTACGACCGCGCAGGATTATACACAGCCGGGTGAGGATGGCGGAAACTATGGCAGAAACTTTACGAATTATCTACCGGCGAGCACGATGCAGACCGCAAATCAGGTTGCACACTATGATGATAACTACGAGTGGCGAACCGACTTTAAGCTTCCGAATCTGACGCAGTACCACGCTCTTCAGCTTGTGGATCAGTTTAGAAGCGTGCAGGCGCTTGACACTTCCGAGATTCGTATTTACTGGGCAGATAATGTTGATGCGAACGAGAATCTTGCGGGATTCGGTACCTTTGATGTGCAGGAGAAGAACGGCATCAAGACCGTTACTTGGACGGCAAATCAGGCGATGCTTGACAACATGAACGCCCGTTACGGCAAGGCGAGTACGGAACATGCGGTGTTCTCGATGTACATTCCGACCAACATTCGGAATTCTAACAAAGAGGATATTAAGCCGTATGTGAATGCGGCGACACAGGACATTTACATCCCGAACGATTCGTACTTTATCGTGGATGACGATTCCGGTATCAACAACGACCACATCGGACGGTATACGAAGTCTTCGAATACATCTTGGGTTAAGGTTGCGGCAAAGATTCCCGATATTCCGCAGTTGCCGCCGGATACGCCCGATCCTAAGATTCCGCCGACCACGGTTCCGAAGTTACCGCCCACTTTTGACGAGAAGGGAAAGAAGTATTACATCCCGCCGGTTAAGATGGTTTCGGATTCGGATGAGAGACTTGTTTCGAGAAACAATGTCGGCCTTACGAAGCGTGATATGTCCTATACGGTCAAGTTTGAAACGACACCGGGTACGCATTTTAACACGCTTAGAATCTATGACCGACTCCCGAAGGAGTTTACGACAACGCTCGATCAGATTCAGATTACGAACGGGCGCGGCGAGAATGTCACAGATCGTTTTGACTGTGTACTGAATGACAACGAGTTCATCGCAACGGTGAAGGAAAAGTCGGCAACCGACCCGGCAATTAAGGGTACGGTGCTTACGACCGTGTTTACCGGTACGGCTCCGAGATGGCTCGGCGGCAAGTTTAAGAACGGTGCATCTGTTACGGATGAGTATCACACCTACTATACGAACCTTGTCGAGACTCGCGATCCGTCCGAGCCGAAGGTTAAGAAGTCGGTTTCGATTGATAACGGCAAGACCTACGCGGATGCAGAGACACACGAGACTGCGCCGGAACTTACGAGAAGACCCGATCGCTACCGTTGGAAGATGGACTATACGCTTTCTAACTACAGCCTGTTCACGGAAATTACGCTCGGCGATCTCTTTGAGTCCGTGCAGACGGTTACGCCGGAAGACATTCATGTGTACGACTTTACCGGAAAAGAGGTTACGAATCGCGGTGATCTCACGATCGGCGCAAAGGTTCCGGGCGGCGCAAGCGACATTATCTGGAAGGCGAAGCGTGAACTTATCGAAGAGACGAACCGTACTTTCGGGCCGGAGAGCGATAAGATTCCGACCTTCACGATGACGATTGATACGGATGTGAAGGCGGCTCTCAATCTCGATGAGTCTAAGTATTACGATGCAGCTCTTGACAGAATCGTTATTCCGAACGAGGGTTGGTTCATTGAGTCCGATGCAGAGGGAAGTGTTACGACACGCTCCAATAAGTCTCATGTGAGATTCCCGAAGCCGGGCGAGCCGAATGACCCGAACGGGCCGAGCGTCACGAAGCGCGTGTCTCTTGCCGATAAGAACGACTGGCAGACCACGCTTGAGTTACCGGACTACAATCAGCTTTACGATTACAAGACCGCTTTCAAGCTTTCGTACAACCATAACTACGATGCAGGCGATTTAAAGCTTGTCGATCGCTTTGAGAATGTTCAGGAGTATAAGAGCATTCAGATTTTCGAAGGCGAGGATATGAAGGATGTCACCGATCAGTTTGAGATTGGCGTGAGTGCGGCAAGACCGGGCGCTTCCGATTCCGAGCCGCTTGAGGTTCGCGCAATTCCTAAAAATCAGGATGACTGGGACGATACCGGAAAGACGCTTTACATGGTTATCAAGGGTGTTAAGCTTGTCGGTACGCCTGATCGGATGATTGATTATCTTGAGGACAACCCGGAAACTCCGTTTACCGAGGGTGTCACGATTCCGAACCAGTCTTACTTGCACGAGGGCCACGCAGTCGTATCTTGGGTCAGAAAGACGGATTCCAATAAGACCTATGTGAATTTCGTTGCGAAGCCTAAGATGGAAAAATGGGTTGAAGATGATAACATGGTTGTTTTTGATCCGAAGACCGCAAGCATCGAGGCCGCAGACCTTAAGGACATGGTAGGTTTGTCGCAGTATATTCTGACCGAGATGCTCAAGAAAGACCCGACTCTCATTAACTCGCAGGAGTATTTTAAGCTACGAAACGATCTCTTGAATCCGGCAGTTACAAAGCAGGAACTTAGAGAACAGCTTGCGAAACTTTACAAGTTTAAGCTTACGGGCCCTGTGAGGGGCACAACGGAATAAGTTTTACGGCAACCGAAGAGGAAATTTTCTCTTCGGTTGTTTTTTGTTTTCGGAATTGTTATAATGACATATAAATAAGCATTTTCGGAGGGTTTTGTATGGGTGATAAAAAGAACGATGTGAAGCAGATGCATGTGTATGTCCCGATGGATTTGTATAAGCAGATCGAATACTGGGCGGCAAAGCACGACTCAACAATCACACAGTATATGTGCGATGCGCTTGAACACATGATTAAGTATGAGAACAAGGACTATGATCTGCCGACTATGGAGCAGGCGAGACTCAATCAGTTGATCGATGCGATGCACACGCTTTCTAGCAATGTGGACAATTTGTCAGAAATTGCAACGAAGGGCTTTAGTGCTCTGATCGGCCTCACGAGAGGCGATAACTATTTACTGGAGGATGACAATGAGTGAAGAATTAGACAAGATTAAGATCGATCCGCCTATGCCGAAGGCAGATGACTTACAAGATGTAGGCGATGGCCTGATTGACGATTTGCTTGGCAACACCGGCATTTTCGGGACACAGACGAAATCCGAAGTGAAAGAAACGGAGCCTGTGCCTGAACCGGTGAATGAATCCGAACCGGAATCTATTCCTGAACCGGAAGATGAACCTGTTATTGAAACAGAAGATGAAGTTGTATCTGAATCAGAGTCGGAAGTTGAATCTGAACCAGAAGATACAGTTGAAACTGTTTCCGAACCGGTAAGTGAGTCTAAAACGAAAGAGGAAATAGAAGTTGTCTCTGAACCGGTAAGTGAAGATGAAATCGAAGCTGAACCGGCAGATGAAACTGTCACCGAAACAGGAGATGAAATTGTACCGGAATCTGTTTCAGAATCAGAAGTTGAATCTGAAATAAAAGAAAGTGTCGAAACTGCTTCCGTACCGGTAAGTGAGCCTGTTGCAGAATCCGAATCCGAAAATATTCTTTATAGAGAACTCTTGAACGGGAATCAGGAGTATCAGGTTCGAGGCGTTTCGAACAGCAGTCAGGTTCGTATCAGTGATGATGATTCAGATAAGAATTTAAAGATTTCCGGCATTATCTTTGAGGATTTTTACGAACGATACAAAGTTGTTTCCCGTGGCGAAGAGATTCCGCAAGTTGTTGCTGTGACCGCGCTTCTTCATGCCGCAATGCATAGCGACCGGCCTTTTAATTCAAAATATCCGAATGCGCTCCGCTATGCGCATGAAGTGCTGAAAGACTATGCGGCACGCGGCGCCGATACCGATCGGGACTTAATTGCCGATTTTAGACGAACCACGGAAGAGGGCATTTACGCAATCGAGAGCCTTGTTTTACTACAGTTTGTTAATCAGTACGGCGCGGATGCGTGGTTCCGTTGCCGCGATCTCTTGATGGACAAAGAGAATCGTGACATGCTTAGAACCTTCCGGAAAGAGATCGAAAAGTACGGCAAGGCTGTCCGTTTAAAGAAACTCGCCGGTTCAAAAAGTGTTGATATATGAGCATCTTTGTGGTATCATTTTCTTAACGGAGGTGTCATATGATTGGTATTTTATGTGAGAAACCGTCAGCGGCACAGAACTTTGCGAAGGCGCTCGGGTTAAAGGCCGTTGAGCGCTCTCCCGCAAAATATGTGGGTCGTTACGGAAATGACGATGTTATGGTAGTGCACGCACTCGGTCACATTTACGAACTCTATTATCCGGCTGACAATGTGGCTCCTGAAAAGGTTCAGAGGTATAAGAGTTGGGATTTGAATCTGCTCCCGTGGGACGCTTCTGACTTTCTCTGGAAAAAGAAGGTGACAGACAGAGGTAAGGCAATCGCTAAGTATTTAAAGCAGAATTTGAGCGGATGTGATGAAATCGTTTTGGCATCCGATAACGATCCCTCGGGCGAAGGCGATGTGCTTGCCGGTGAGATTATCAAAGAACTCAAATTAAGGCCTAAGGTGTTAAGCCGTATGCATTTCGTTGATGAGGCCGAAAAGTCGATTCAGAGTGCATTTAAGACCAGAGAGCAGATTCACGATTTGGATTCCTACCCGGCTTACCGAAAAGGAATTTTTAGACAGCGTTTCGATCATCTTACGATGCAGTTTACGAGAATTGCGCTCTCTGCCGGTGACGGAAAGACTTTAACGAGACAGGGTAGACTGAAATCCGCAATGATTGTTCTAATCGGTGACGGACTCAAGGCTTTAAAGGCTTACAAGCGTGTACCGTATTACGAGAACCGATTCAAAGACGAAAACGGTGTCACCTATGCGGCAAAAGAGGGAGTCAGAAAGACCTACCCGAATCCGAAAGATGTGCCGGAGTACGGCAAGGTTTTAACTTCTCCGGTACAACTTGATAAAAGAGAGCGGAAGTCAACACCGCCGCCGAAACTTTACGATTTGTCGGCACTCTCTGCTGTGCTTTCATCTCTCGGTTATAAACCAAAGGATGTGCTTGCTACCTATCAGTCCATGTATGAAGCAAAGTATGTCTCATATCCGAGAACCGAGGATAAAGAGATTACACCGGAGCAGTACAACGAACTCTTGCAGAATAAAGACAAGATTGCTCTCTTAATCGGTGTCGATACAAAGCTTTTAACACATACGGCACCGAGGCGTGTGCATGTAAAGACCGGTGGGTCGCACGGCGCAAACAGACCCGGAAGTAATATTCCGAAGAGTTTACAGGCACTTGAATCAGAGTTTGGGCCGCTCGGCGCTTTGATTTACAAGCTTCTCGCAAAGTCGGCTCTCTCTATCTTTGCAGAAGATTATGTCTACGATTCCGAGGTCGGGCATTTGGTGCGTTATCCCGATTATGTCGGAAGCACAACGGTTCAGGTGAGCCCCGGTTATCGCGCAATACTCGGTACGGATGACGATGACGAAATCGGGACGAAGGGGCTCGGAGTAGAAGCAAAGTCATTTATCTACGAGGGCGCGCCGACACCGCCTCCGACACCCACTGTCAAGTGGCTCATGAAAGCACTTGATAAGAGAGGAATCGGAACGGGTGCTACGAGAACGAGCACTTATGCCGACATATCGACCGATACAAAAAAGGCGGCTAAGATGGTCGGCGATACAAAGGGCAAAATCTCTATGACACCGGCGGGAGAACTTAGCTATGTTCTCTTGCAGGGCACAAAGATCGGGGACTTAAATGTGACCGCAGAACTTCAGGAAGACATGAAAGAGGTCGAAAAGGGTTCACTCGATATGAGGGTGGCACTTAAAAAGGTCGCCGATATGGTGAGACACGATAAGACAGTGATGTTAAATAACGGCGTTGCATACCGCAACGAGAAAGGATTTAAGATGGAACAGAAGTGGAACGGAATTCCGAAGGAGAAGGTTGAGGTTTTCTTCGCACCGAGAAACAAGACTTTTGAAGTCAATAAGACATGGGGTCAGCACACCTTCACGCAGGATGAACTCGACAGAGCGGCAAAGGGTGAGCACATTCCGGTCGAAGGCACGAGTAAGACGACCGGCAGACCGTATACCGCAGAGGTCTGGCTTGATGATTGCGAGTATAACGGACATTCTTATTTCGGTTGGAAGAGCGGTTTTCCGAAAAAGTAAGGTCGGTGGCGGGCGGTAACGCCTGCCACTTTTTTTAAGAAAGGAGTTTTACTTATGGCAAAACAGTCCTATAAAGTGCCGGAAGGTTTGGATAAGACGATCTTGGAATCCGAGATCAGTCTTAGCAAAAACTTTGATTTTTCGGCCTCGGTCGGGTCACTTCTTATTTATCTTGGGTTCATTCTTGGTGGGATTTTTGTTTTAACCAATACATTTCTTTCGAGCGGAACAGGGTTACAAAAGTTTCTGTTCGTCATTGGTTGGGCGATGCTTACCGTTGTGACAGGTCAGTATCTTAACACTAAGGAACTCGGGTTTGTTCGAATCTTTGATTTACTTTCTTACTTAGAGCCCGGCGCAAGACGGGTTGGAACCCGAAGTAGCGATTCGGCAGTCCCGTTTCAGAACCTTGTCGGAATCAAAACCGTTGACGAAAACGGGCTCATTCAGTTTCTTGACGGGCGCGTAGGTTATCTCTACGATGTGGTCGGTTCGGCATCTCTCATGCTTTTCGATGCCGATCGGGATAGGATTCTTGATTTAACCGATGCTTTTTATCGAAAGATGTTTCACGGAATCGAACTTTCTTTTATCACCGTGAAGGAGCCGCAGTCGGTCGCATTACAGACAGCGTATTTAAAACAGCGGTACGATTCGCTTCGCGCGAATAAGAAAAGCGACCCGCAGTTACTTGACCTTTGCGAGGCACAGTTTCAGATTTTAAAGAATCATGTCGGAAAGAGTTATCACAGCATTCATCAGTACATGGTTCTTATGGCACGCGACATAGACCTTTTAAGACGGGCAGAGAGCATCATACAAGCCGATGTTTCGGATCACGGTCTTATGATTAAGAGTCTCTACCGGCTCTCTGATAAAGAGGTTGCACGGACGCTCAGTTCGATTTACAAGATGGACGGAGGCAGAGGATGATATCTTTATTTAAAAAGAAGAAGGTTTTTCTGGAAAGCCGGAGTTTTCAAGGAAACTCATTTTTGCAGAGCATTAAGCCGAGAGAGCGCTATAAGTTTCACAGCGATTATTTCGAAATTGATGACGGCGTTGCCACGATTGTAAGACTCTTTCATCACGCGACCGCGCCGGATGGCTTCCCGCCTTTCTGGGGTATTAACAAAATCCCGAGTTTTTCCGGTTGGATTTCGAATCAAGTGAAAGTCGTACTGCTTGAGCAGAGTCGTGTCTTGCCGGAAGGTCTTGTGAAAGACTTTCTAAAAGGCGCAGAGAAGTTAAGCCGTTTTGAGAACGCAAACTCGGAAGATGCTTCGACCAGTGCAAAAAAAGAGGTCAATAAGCGCCAGTCCGACATGGACGAAACGATCGATGAACTCGGCATGGGCGCTTCGTATGTGCAGTCTTTTACAACGGTTATGATAAAGGCCCCGAATCTTGACATTCTGGATGAGGCAATGCTACAGCTTAGTAGCCAGTACAAAGAACTCTTCAGTACGATTAAGGCCGCGCCGTATGAAGGCAGGCAGAGAACGGAACTTAGCGATCTCTTTAAGCCCTGTGAATTAAAGCGCGGAAGTGGCGATTACTTCACTTCTGTGGAGTATGCAGGGTCTTATAACTTAGTTACCTGTGGACTCGTTGACGATTGCGGTGAGTATGTCGGCACGATGATGGGCGATGTAAATAACTCGGCGGTTTTATTCGATGCCGATATGTACAGTAAACAGGTAGTCATTGCCGGAGATCAGCGCCATAACGGACTGAACGCTTACTTAAGCGATCTCTGGGGTTTTAAGCTTGGACTCTCGGCTCTCTGCCGTGAACACAAGGTAGTCCATATCGTGTTGAATCAGACGGACTTACAGAGTCTTGGTGTGAGTCTCGAAAAATCCACGGTACGGGTTGACTTACAGTCCGGCGAAGTAAATCTTTTCGAGATGTTTGGAGACAGAAAAGATGCCAGTGCGATTTTCTCAAGACAGATCGAGAAGATTAAACTCATGGTGCAGGAAGCGCAGGGCATCCATGAAAAGACTTCGGCGAGACTTATCGTAGAGTCACAGCTTGCAAGAATCTTAGAAAACTTTTATGTGGATCAGCGGATGTGGCATAAGGATGCAAGTAACAACTTAGACAAGCTTCGTATTGTTGGCCTTGATCACAAAGTTGTTCCGACCTTAAAACTTTTTGTTGCCTATCTCATGAAAGAAGAGAAAGCCACAAAGAACGAAAACGACATTCAGAGACTTGAAGCAATTCGTGTCTTACTCGGACTTTTTAACGAGATGCTCACGGCCTACGGAGACTTATTTAATAATACGACTTCTCCGGTGATTGACAGCACTGTCGGTGCACAGCGGGTAATTTACGATCTGTCAAACATTTTTTTACGGTCTTCCGGCATTGCAACGGCACAGCTTGTGAATATCTTCGGTTACGCAACGCAGTCGCTTAAAAGGGGTGATGTTGTAATACTTCACGGTGTTGACCGAATCACATCCGAGGGTGTCAAGAAGTATTTACTCGAACAGGCGCGGTTACTTAAAGATCGCGGCGGGCGTATCGTATATGTGTACGATAATATCGGTACGATGTTGAGTGACAAGGCGTTTTGCGAGTTCGACAAGGCAGATTATACCGTTTTCGGTACGATGACCGAGAGTGAGTTACTTGAGTATCAGAAGAGGCTCGGGCAGGCTGTACCGGCTGACCTTGCACACATGATTACGCTTAAGGTTCCGGGACTTTGCTATGTAAGGCGCGGTATCGAAAATGTCGTCTTTAAGCAGGATTTGATTTTGAGCGGAAATATTCGGACAGAAAAGAAAGCACTTCGGCGAAAGGAGTCATGATGAAACTTCGAACACTTTTTATGACGGCGGTCTTGTCGCTTGCCATGTCCGTTGCCGTCTTTGCCGCGCCGATCGGTAACGGCGGCGTTGATAACGGGCAGGCACAACCGGACTCGAATACCGGCGTTGCGGCAAGCAGTACGAATCTTGAAGGCGGCGCAGACGATTATTCGTTTTACAAGATGAGTTCTGCGGCGAGCATGTTCGTAAACGGTGCTATGTCGCCGGACGGGCAGTACAGTTTAAGTGAGTGGCAGGGTGTTAATAACGGCGGTATTTCCGGCGCATTACTCGGCTTCTCGGACGCGAATAAGACGAAAGGCGTGGTTTCTTTCTTTACAGGCCTTACATCGGCGGCGACCGCATCGGTTTCGTATGATGCTTTAATTCAAGCCGATGAAGACCCGGATATTAACATGGGTTTTTCCGGCTATGCGCTTTACGGCGCGGCGCTTTCGGATTTGGGTCTTGACAAGATGATCGCCGATGGCAGTATTGCAAATATTGTTCGGTCGATTGCCGGTGCGCTTGCACTTTTTGTGTATGTGCTTGCAAAGCTACCGTTTGTTGTTTTTCAGGTGAGCATTAATATCTTGCAGGCGCTCAATCCGTTTAAGTGGCTTATGTATGCCGGACACGCGCTTGATGCCGATACACTTTCAATGATGGGGCCGCTTGCTACCCCACTTGAAGGAATCGCTCGATTTGTCTCGCACATTTACGATATGTTTTACAGTCTCGGCGTGTATGTGGTTATCCCGATGGGCCTTATCTTTATCATCGCAAGCCTCTATATTCGCAAGATTTTGCTTTTTCAGAGAGGCCTTCCGAGAGGCTTCAAGCGATTTGTGATTCGGGCGTGCTTCATGCTTTTCGGTGTTGCGCTTCTCGGGTCTGTATATACGGTTTCGCTTGACGCTATGTCAACGGGCGTGGATTTTTCGTTAAGCGATGTTGCGGTGAAGCGATATTTTGTCGATTTTGAGCGGTGGTTTTCTTGGAACGCACTTGCGCTTCCGTCCGATGCTTCTGACTTACTCTATAATGTCAGTTCCGGGCATGTGAGTGGTACATTCGGTGTGTCTCTTGCTGACAATGTGTTAAAGATCAATAATTCCGTGTCTCCGTCTGTGATTCATGCCGGAACGGAGCAGGACAATGCGGCATTCAGCTTACTGCTCCGTTATATGAGAAATTCTACATTCGAGGCTACGGATTTTGAGTCTGAAATCAAGACGAAGCTTCGTGATAATCTGGGTTCCGATTCGGCTTTATTTAAAAAGCAGTTTACGAATGCGGGTAAGCCTAAGAATTTCGAGAAGATTGATCCGACCAATACGAGTCCCACGAATGACAGCAGTATCTTTTTTGCAACGGCGGGCGGCATCACGGCAACTAAGGTTTCCGGTATTACGAACGGAAAGGTCTATAAGCTTCAGACAACCGGTTCTCCGGGGGCGTTTAAGAGTTTCGGAACGGGAAGCAGAACAAGCACCATGTCTCCGATTACGGCATATAATTATCTTAGTACACGATTTGATAGCCGCATGATGACGATGTATTCGCAGGAGAAGGCTTCGTCTAATTTTGTCAAATTTAAGCACGCTTCTGTGAATCTCGCAGGCACAGGTTTTATCGGCTTTTTGAATTATCTTTGCTATATCACTCTGATGCTTGCGGTCGGCTTGGTCGGCATACACTATGCGCTCGGCATGATGTTTCAGGCACTTAAGCAGAGTTTCGCGTTTTTAACTTCTCTGCCGTTTGCAATGCTCGGATTTATCGGCATGATCGCAAAGACAATCGGTGCCGTGGTCTTAACGGTTTTTGAAATTCTTGTAACGTGGCTCCTGTTTTCGTTTATCGTTCAGGTTTTAAGCTTCTTACCTGAAATCGTAACAGCACCGATTCAGAGAGCATTTACTGAAAAGTACGATTCTGCCGGAATTTTGTCTGATTTAGTGTCAAACGGCGGCGCAACATTCTTTATGCAGATTGCAGGCGGCCTCATTTATCTCGCGGTTATGTTTTACTTTATCAAGTGGGCGATTAAGCTTAGAGGCACGGTTTTAATGAGTTTTGAAACGATCACGATGCGTGCGATTGATAAATTTCTCGCAGTCGAAGGCTCGGGTGCAAGCGATCACATGCGGGAAGGTGAAGCCGGAGACAGAAGTGGTGCAAATCGTGCCGCAAGAAATGTCGTTGCGGCAGGTGCGGCTCTCGCAGGCGGTATCGGTTCCGGCATCGTCTTAGCGGCAGGCGCAAAGGCACTTCAAGGCAATAAGTCAAATACAAATGCGCCGACAAAATCCGTTGCATCGGGTTCGGGTGATGATAATACACCGAATACGCCGGATGACAATAACGGTACAAACAATCCGAACGACCCGAACTCCCCGAATCGTCCTGACGGAACGGGTCAGACGGGTGATGCAAGTAACGGACGCAATACCGGTAATGGTACAGGCAATGCTACGGGTAATGGCAGAACGGGTCGTGGAAACAGATCGGGTCAGAATAGCGGTCAGACAGGTCAGAACGGACAGAATGGTTCGGGAACGCAGTCCGAGACTTCCGAACGGAGTCAAGCTGAAAGCGAGCAGATTGATCTCGGCAACGAGGTTCTTCAGCAGAATAGTCTTGCCGATACGATAAAGACCGATGATGTTACAAAGTCCGAGGCGAAGGGTGCAAATCGAGTTAAGCCGAATCGGTCTACGGGTAACGGTTCTACTGTGGGTTCGGGTTCCGGTACTGCCGCCTCCGGTGAGGCAGGAAGTTCTGTCAGTGTCGCGAGCGATAAGGCAGAAATCAGTGCAGAGAATGTCACGGTTACTACGAGTGATGGTCAGGCTACGAGCAGTCAGCCGAGTGCGCCCACTTCGCGAGTTTCCGGCAGTAACGGTAAGGCTGTTAGACCGGCGCAGAGCACAGCAAACACGGTGCAGGGCGCAGAGAGTGTTGCAGAAAACGCACCGCAGGGTAACATGAGTTCCGGCAATGCTACGCAGTCTACCGGACAGAGTGTTGTGAGAACTCATGTGAGAGCCGAGGGCAACGAGGCTAGTGCACAGGTTGAAGTGGGTACGACCGAGAGTTCGCGCGGCGGCTCTACGACCCAGAGCGCAACGAGAAGCGTTAGACAGGCTACCGATACCGTGAATATGCAGTCGCTCTCTGACGGCAATGTGAGCGTACCCAGTGAGAGTACCGGTAACGGCGGTTACGCACCGCAGGGTTCTTCTACTTCTTCTAGGAATGTGAGAAGAGTGCAGGCCGAAAGAAGTCAGGACACAACAGAGGATACCGAAGTTGAGATGACGAATCAGAGTAGGGTGAGTCACAATGTTTCCGGTCGCACCGTGAACGGACAGAGCGTAAGTCAGGCTTCCGGCAATGTAAGCTTTGGAGATGCGGGCGCAAGTGCTCCCGTGTCCGGCGGTGATGTGAATGTCCCTTCTGCGGGCCACGCGCCGAGTCGTTTACAGCGGAATACCGTCAGAAGAAATCAGACTGCCGAAATCGAGCAGTCCACGGTGATTGAGACTACGAGCGACACGAGAGTTCGAAACAATACGCAGGAAGTCGTTCGGGGTCAGGCATCAGTCGTAAGCGGTGCCGCACAGAGTCAGGGACACACTCTGAATGGTACGGCAAATCTTAGCAGTGAGCATGTGAATCTCGCAGACGAAAGGAATCGTAAGCCGGATGTTGGCGACAAGGGCGACAGCGGAAACACTTTAAGAAAGCGTCCGCTTAGACCTAAAAAGCAATAAAGAGATGAGGCGGTGAAAGCCGCCTCATTTTTTTAATCGTTGACGAATCCCGATAAATGAGATATAATTTTAAATGCAAGGGAAATATTTCGGAAAGGAGGCGTATGGGTATGGGCGTTTTGAGCATGTATCTCCCGATTGGAACCGGTAGCTTTGGCGGTATCGAGGTGAAGGACACTAAGATTCCGGTGATCGACAAGATTTTCGGATTTATCACCGGACTTGCTTTCAGATACGGCGGTATGCTTTTTGTTTTTCTCGGTGTTATCGGCATCGTTATCGCCGGGATTCAGACTTACAAAAAGGCTACGGGCTCCGGACGAATGGAGTGGCTTCAGATCGGTGGCGTTTTTGTTGCATCCGTTCTGATGATTGTGGTCGGTATGAACGGTCTCGGTAAGTTCATGAACGGACTTATGAGTTCTTCCGAAGTTACGAGTATTCTGGAGTAATTTTTAGGGGTGCATGGGTTAACAAAACCCTGCACCCCGATTTTTATATCGGAGGGTAGTATGAAACTAAAATTACCTGATTTTCTATCAAGGAGTCGACATCACGAGATCGAGAAGTTCGGCATTACGGTGCTTGTTATGACTTTGCTTCTCGGCGGGTCGCTCGGTACAAGCGGTTATGCCGCAATTACGAGAAACCGTAAAATACTTGAGAGACAGGCACTTTTTACTTCACAGTTTGAAATGTCAAAGTCTAAGGCTTCGGGTCAGGTGCTTCGCGTCTTCGAAAACGACTCTCGGACGAAAGCCTTTGTCTTACTCAAGTTTTCGGATATGAGCAAAATGTCATCGGATGCGAAGACTTATAAGATGTTTTTACTCACGAAGGGTGGGTCGAATCATCACCCGTCCGGCGCGATCTATGTGTTCGGACAGACCGGCTATGTCGGACTCTATCTGGTTGATTCAGAGGGATTTTCTTCTAAGTTACAGAGCATCGTTCTTCGCGCGAATGCACAGCTTGTGCCGGACAGCGCAAAGGCTGATCCCACGAAAGATGCATCGTTTGCGAAATACGATCAGGCACTTTTCTCTGTGAATCTCGGCGCAAAGGTGACGGATCAGGGTTCGATCTCCGTTTCGGAGGCCACGAACAGTAACGCAATCTTTGAGAGAGGTGTTACGATTACGGCACAACTTAATGACGATCCGCTTGATTCGAAGACTCTCTTTAACAGTCTGGTCGCTGAAAATCTCGACAAAGAGACAAGACTTAAGCTTGCGGATGATTTAAATACCATGAAGTATCAGTTAAATCTCATTGATGAGTACACCAAGCGCCTTCAGAGTTTCGATCTTGACGGCAGACGCATCGTGATTCCCGAAACGATGGCTTCGATTCTGGGAGATTCTATTATCGAAAAAGACGGCGTGCCGTATCTTGAAACACAGTATGTGTTCCCGAAGGGATATAATTTTAACTGGCAGGATATGACCTTCGAGGGCGGGTATGCTAAGAATATCGTCCCGGAAGGCATGAATACGCTTGATTATATGCTCTCTGTCAGTCAGGATATGACCGCACGGGTTCCGCAAGTAAGGTCTAAAGACTGGTACTTGTCGGACGGCTCTGCATTTTCTGATTTACAGCGTATCGCCTCGGATTCCACGGTTGTAAAGACCGCCGGTGAACTCGTTTCGGGACTTACGTCTGCTTGGAGCAGTTACGCACAGTTAAAAGAGCAGTATCAGTGCACAGATTTAAAAAAGCTTCTCGATATAGAACTTTCCGCAAAGAGCGCGGCAGAGAGTACGACTGTGCACGCAGGCGAGACAGCACTGACCTCGAATTAAGATGAGAAGAAGGGGGTGATATTATGGAACAGAAGCCCGATCCGAATAAGTCTGTGAGGCCACAGGATAGTGGCGGGGGTGCATCCGCTCCCGCCTCTTCCGGGCAGGAAAAAGGCTCTGAAAACAAGCAAGAAAAGCGCGCCGTAAAAGGCGCGGCGCAGTCAGTCGGAAGTAAAGTCGGCAAGACGATGGCGATGAAAGGTGCAATCAACAAAGCCGGAAGTATGCTTGCGAATTTCGTAAACGGTATTTCCCAGTCCTTTATGAATTTCTTTGGCGGTATCGCCGCAGGCATTAAGGGCTTTCTTGCGAGTCTCGGCGTTGCACAGGCAATGGCAGGAACGCTCGCCGTTATGGTTATCATGGTGAGCGGTTTCGGAACGATTTTACTGATCGCGAGTGTCATTATGACGCTCATGAATCCCGCAAGGTACGATGCGTTTAATGACTGCCGCAGTCAGGCAAAAACAGCGCAGAGTGAACTTGCGGCGGCAATGCGCGGGAAAACCGGTGCGGCGGCAACGGCACAGCAGACAGCGAACGCTAAGTTAATTTATTCGGCGCTTCACGAGATGGGCATACCGGATGTGAACATTGCCGGTGCGATTGCGAATGCAAACACCGAGAGTTCTCTCGATCCGACAAAGCTTGAGGCGTGTTACACAGAGAACTTTATAGTCGGGCCGAGAAAGACTGAAATTATGAATGACACAAACAGCTATGTGTTGAATACCGTTTTTCCGGCTTATGAGCGGCACGGTATTCATCTTAGAAAGAATTATTACAAGCGCCCGTCCACAGGTGAGTATGCGCCGGGACTCGGATTTTTCCAGTATACGGGGCCGGAGTTCGATGATTATATGATTTTCTGTGAAGGTCACGGACTTAACTGGTACGACCCCGGCGCACAGCTTGCGTATGCACTGAACGGCTTTCATAAAAGCGCATGGCTTCGCGCGTGGACTACTCCTGAAGCTTCGCCCGAGGCGGCGGCGGTCGCTTTCGCTACGAAATTCGAGGAAGCAGGGTACACGGCTTCGTATGGTGAGAGACAGAGTTATGCGGCACAGTGGTACAGTGCAATGGGGAACTGGGAAGTTGACACGAACTTCGCAAATTCCGTTATGAGTCTTGTGTCGCAGGGCGGCACAAAGGCGGGATATAGTGCCGTCAGAAAATCCACAGAGGATTGTCTAAAGGCGCAGAAATATAATAATAGCGGAATCGCAGAGGCGGCGCTTTCGTTTGCCTATGCGAATGTCTCGGACTCTAAGGGGTCTAAGGGAACGGAACTTTGGCAGGCTGTACATGACGCTGTGATGCCGGGCGATTCTATTTATCAGTCCTGTGACCGCACGGTTTGCGGTGCCGTCAGATGGGCGGGCGCAGACGATTCGATACCGGAAGGCAATGCAGACGCTATGTATCGTTATTTTAAGAACTCTCCCAAATGGGAGCAGATTGAAGTGACGGAAGACATGTCTCTGTTACAGCCGGGCGACATTATTTGTGAGTATACGCTTTCCGGTGAGGGTACGGCTACTTGTAAGCATGTCATTGTCTATACCGGCAAGGAACTCGCGAATGAACGGTTTCCCGGCATGGGTGGCAACTCCGTTTCGGGATCGTATAACCACAGTTCTCCGAGCGAGGGCCGTTCACCGGCTCTTGTGAACACCCGTTATAAAAACGGGCCCAGATACCAAGAGGCGTTTCGTTGCATACAGCCGGAGGCAAATTCGAAATATAAAAATGTCGGAATCGAAGTCTCGGGTGTCAGTGACACTTCTTCCGGTCACGGTAGCGCAGAAGACGATGACGGCGGCTTCTACGAAGATTAATAAAATTAAGGTACTTTCGCTTGAAAGTGCCTTATTTTTATGCTATTATTTGATAAAAGAGAAAAAGGAGGTGTAGTGTGAAGAAATTTATAGCGCCGATTGCGGCAGGCTTAGTCTTAATAGGCACAATCGGAACTCTTCGCGCCGTTGACAGTGATAGGAGTGCGAAACTTATGAAGGTTAGAGCCGAGATTGCGAGCGCAAACAACGCAATTTCCGCTCTAAAGGCAGGCGAATCTGCGGCGAAATACCAGATTGTAAAGTCCGAAACGGGGATTGATCCGCTCCGTGTCGAGCAGGACACGAAAGCCATTGAAAATCTCTTACATACGGTTTTTACATGGAGTTCGTATGATGAGTATACGGCGGCAAGAGAGCGAATCATGAAAACTTACGGCGTTGCCAAAGATTCGAGTTTCTTAACTTCGTTTATGCCGGAAATCAAAGATACGGTTTCGCCGAACGGAAATCACTATAACGATATTGACATTCAAGGGTACAATGTCGAACTCACCGGCATGAAGGTTTATCCGCTTTCTGTGGATAACGGGTATCGGTATCTCGTTGAAGTGAGAACGGAATCCCACATGAAAAACGGTGAGGGCGAAGGTCTTATGAACGCAATTTGTCTCATCACAACAGATGAGGCCGGACATATCTCTGATATCTACGGCACGAATGTATCGGGTCGTTAAGGGGATCGGATATGAAGACAGATGTTAATAGACTCCTTGGCAATATTTCACATTTACTGATTTCTGCGCTTGGACTTTTTGTGAGAGTTGCGGTCATCGTTTTTGCGGCCTTTAATTTCGGATGCCTTGTTTGTCCCTTTATCGTTACGATTGTGGTACGGCTCATGGGTATCCCTGTATCTGCCGGACTTGATTTAAAGGTGCTCTTCTGGTTCATCCCTGCTTTCGGCGCACTGTTAATTCTAAGTGTGTTCCTGTTAAAAGTTTTGTTTTTGTTTGACAGTCATATCTCTAAGTTTTTTAACAGGCTGTCTAAGAAGGTTGAATCTATGATAGAAAGAGAGGTGAAAAAGTGAATAAACAGAAGCTAATTAATATCGGAAGCGCGATCGTGATTGCCACGAGTATGCTTTTCGGTTATTTTTCGTTACGGCAGGGCGAACAGCAGTTTTTAAAGAACATGGCAACACTCTCTGATGAACTTACAAGAGTGACCGGTGAATTTAACGAGCAGAAGCGGCTTGCAGACGAAACTTCCGAACTTGTTTTGAAAACAAGTCTCAAAAACAGTAACGATGTCGGAAGCGAGATTGCCGATCTTCAGAATCAGTATCGCCCGTCCATGAGAGACAGTGAGTATGCCGAGGTTACGGATGCTCTAAAGACGCATTTTAAGAAAGATGATGTTTCTGCCGGTGCACAGCCCTGGTTTCAGAACTATAGTAAATCGAGAGCCGATTTGCATTGGAGTTATGTGACGACCTACGGATTTAACGGCGATACGGCCCAGATGATTTGGCTTTGCCGGGATGTTTCTACAAATGAGGTTTTCGCGTATGCGATGGCAGAGTATAATGTGAACGGGAAACTGGTATCGGATTTGTCGATTAAGACAACTTATACCGGACAGAAAGATACCGGGGTTGTCGAAACGGATTCTCCGGACAACGACATGAACACCGAGGAAACGGATTCCGAAGGAAATCCGGTTTAATTAAAAGGAGCAAAGCCTATGAAAATTTTGGCGTTAGAAGAGGACGGCATGGCGGCCTATGTTCTTCGCAAGTGCAATGTCGATTACGAATCCGATACATATAAGGCGATCGGTGAGGTGTATGTCAATTCGGCGGTGCTTGAGACTCACTATGAGTTAAATCATAGACCGTATTTGGTGTTAAGCGGCAAGGTGAGGCGAGTCGCCGGGCATCTCGGCGGCAAGGGGATCGATGAGTTTTATTTCGAAGAGGGCGCGGTTCATCCGATTACTTACAATTACGAGTTTTCGGAGCCCCAGTTGGCTGAATTGATTCGTGAAGGCTATTTTGAAAAAGGATTTGAGATGCCGAGCGTCTTAAGCGACATGGTTGTTGAGATGCCGCTTGAAGTTCGCGTTACGCGCGTGAACGCAAAGGATGAAACGAAAACGCCGCTTGTTTTCGTTTCTATCAAAAACGCTGTGATGGACACCGATATGGATGCCTGCAATTACGATTTTGCGGCAGAATTTAAGTCAAAGGACAAGGAGTTTATCAAGACTTTCAATACGCCGCAGAAGGGGTTCGGATTAAATCATACGACTCCGCAGGCAACTGTTACGGAACCTGTTAAAGAATCCGTGGTAGAAAAGGTTTTTGCAGAACAGTCCACGGAGAAGACCGCAGAGCCCGATGAAAAGATGATTGCGGAAGCGAGAGAGGCAGTCGAAGTTCCGCATGAAGTCACAACGGAAGTTGCACATGATTCCATGTCAGAGCACACCGTTAAGCCTGTGCCGCTCGGTAGCGTGAGTCCCGATGAGTTAAAAGAGAAGGTCACGCTTGAAACAGAAGCCGTACTTTCTCCGGAAGAGAAGCGCATCGTTACGAATGTCGATCTTCCGGCACCCGACTTCGGTGAACTTGCGAAAGTCGCAGACGAAATTGCAAGTTCGAAAGAGAAGCTTGAGCGTATGAAAGAAAGACAGCGCGAAGAGGACAGAAGGCGCAGAGCAAAGGCGCAGTATGTGAAAACCGAGGCAAAAAAGCCTGACGGCCTCGGCCCCGGATATTGTTAAAACCGATTTACCCCGCAAGGTGACTTGCGGGGTATTTTTAAAAGAGGGTAGTTTATGAGTTTAAAGCAGAGTATCGTTATTAAGAACAATTTTAGTATCAAGAACGGCCCCGACAACGGTAAGGGTGGTAATACGCCGGGTGCTTTTGTGCTTCGTTATATCGCGCGTGAAAACGCAACAGAGCCGGTCGCGCCGATTGCGCCAAGAGCCGATGTTTTTATTACGCGCTATATGGCACGCGCTTCTGCTGTTGAATCCTTTGACGGAGACTATGTTTCGGAACTGAAAGACGATCTCGAAAAGACAACGGGTCTTAGCGGTGTTGCGTTTGGGGATGATTCGATCAGTCTTTCCGATTCCGAGATTCGACTAAAGAGTAAGCGTATCCAGGATGCGTTCAATAAGGGCAAAACTATTTTTAAGTCAGTCATTTCTTTCTCGGAAGACTATCTTAGAGATTCCGGTGTCCTAGAGAAAGGCTTTCAGCATCAGACGAAGGGCGATTATCGGGGGCATATCGATCAGCTTAAGTTACGGGACGCAATTATGACCGGTATGCGTAAGATGGCGCGTGCCGGAAAGATGGACGACCCTGAATATGTCGGCGCAATACAGGTTGACACCAATCATGTGCACTGTCATTTTGTAATGGTAGATCACGGTCACGGGAAGCTTCATAGGAGCGGTACACAGAATGGGCAGATTTCGTCTTCGATGCGATCCGCTCTTAGGCGCGGCATTGATTTAACGCTTGATGATTCGAAATCGGTTCAGTATATGGCTTCGCAAGCGGATGCCGAAGAGAAAAATGTAAAGTATTTTGTGAAACGCGCTACGATCGAGATGATCGAAGATCGCGCGGATTTACAGTTTTTGCTCGCGTGTCTACCCGAAAACACAAACCACTGGAGAGCGTCTACGAATCGAAAGGATATGCAGAAAGCAAACCGGCTTTGTAAAGATTATGTTCTTGATATTCTTTCTGAACCGGATAGTAACGGTGCGGAAGCGTTTGCTTCGATTTTAGCGTATGCGAACAGCCGGAAGCTAAGAGAGGGCTTAAATCAAGAAGAGGAAGATGCGATTATTTCTGTGGGCCGGAATCGCTTAATTGAGGCTTGCATGAACAGTGTCTATGATGTTTTAAAGCAAGTGCCGGATAGCGAATGTGAGACAAGAACCAAGAGTCTTGACATAATGAGCGCTGATCTTGATACGCTCATGCGTTCGAGTGACGATAACGATTTTATTCGATTCGCAAAGCATTTCCGGTCGTATTCCAGTCGGCTTGAGAAGCATAAGAGAAAGCAACTGGAAGCCGAGACTGCTTATTCACGCACTAAACAGCCGGGCATCAAAGAAGAAGCACTTGTTGTCCCGCTGTTTTATCAGATAGAAGCCGAATATCATAAGAGAGTTGCATCGAAGTATAGACATTTCTTAGATTTCGGATTCGATGAGCGTGAATTAACAGAAGAGTTGAAATCCGTCATCGAGGCCGGTAAAAGACGGGATGATTTCGGTCTTATGATGCACGACAAGGCGTTTTCGCGGTTTAAGAGTGCGGCGAGTGCGGAGGCTTACGGAAAACAGGTGTACGGGCACGATGGCGGTAGGGATGTGCTTTCGCATCCGAATAAGATGCAGGCGCGTCTTGATCGCCTCACCGAAATCTATGAAGGTAAGTTGGCAGAATTTAAGAGTCATGCGGCAGAGAGAGGTTATCTTTTAACGCCTGACTGGAAGGTTAAGGCTGACAGCTTTGACTTTGACGAAGTGAAGGCGCTTGACATGCATGATTTACGGTATGACTGGGTTCACGATGTTAAAGTCTCTAAAAGCGCCGTTTCACAGTTTGTGAGTTTTGCGTATCTTAGGCATCGTGCGCTACAGGATGTTATTCAGTATCTTGACAGTTCCGGACAGAGTGAACATATCGTAGATTTCGATGTAAAAGATATTACACGCATGAAAGAGTGCGCCGATGAGGTGCTTGAGTCCGGGATTTTAACTACGATGGTGGACGGGGCCGCGATTAAAAGAGATGCCGGTACGGTTTCTCTTGACAATCATGTGCCGAGTGAAAATGTCTCTCTGGCTCTTCGGAGCGTCATTGAGAAGGACTTAAAAGCACGGGTTATTACAGAAAATCAGCAGTCTCTTGCCGATTAAGTGTACACATATTTATGATATTTTTAATTGCATGAACTTTGGATGGGTGGTATACTGGTTTTAAATTAATGGAGGTGAGTGTATGGAGAGCGCAGTCGAATTTTATGAAACGCTCGATGAACTTAAATACCCGTTACTTAACCGGTATACGCGCCCTGTCCCGAGGATGCAACGAGCGGTAATCGGGCGCGAAAAAGAGGAAGGTGTCATACTGTCCTCTTTTTTACGGCCTGAAATCTCGAATGTCATCTTGCTCGGTGACGCAGGCTCCGGTAAAACGACTCTGGTTAAGAATCTTGCCCTTAAAGATCGCTCACGGTTTTATCTTGAGGTCGATGTTGCAAAGATGACCGCCGGAGAACTTGACGCGACACAGCTTGCCGGAACGCTTAAAAGTCTCGCAGACGAAGTTGAACTCTGTACGAAAGAGTACGATAAAGAAATCGTACTCTTTATGGATGAGATTCATCAGCTTGCGAAGATTTCCGATATGGCGTTCGAAGCACTTAAGCCGATTTTGGCTGAATCCGGCACAAGAAGACTTCGGATTCTTAGCGCAACGACTTACGATGAGTTTGACAAGTATATTGCCGGTAATCAGGCCCTTGTGGAGCGTTTACAGCGCGTCAATCTAATTCAGCCGGACGAAGATACGGTTCTCGCTATCTTAGAAGGCATGGCGAAGCGTTACGCGCCGGAACAGTGGGGTTATGACATTGTTGACGGAGAAAAAGTGTTCGATAAGTCAAATTTAAAGCTTCAGCACTTGTTTCACATGATTTACAAATATACGAACCTGTATATTCCGGCAAATTCACAGCCGAGAAAGTCGATCGATGTACTGGACGCCATGATCGGTCGATCGCTTTTCGAAGATCGGGACTTAGATTTGGAACTCTTGTCGGATGTGCTACTGGTGTCACAGGGCGTCCGGGTCAACTTAAAAGTTGACGCAGGCAGTATTAAGAAGCGGCTTGATGAAAAGGTCTTTCAGCAGAGCCTTGCGACAACGGCTGTTGAGAACGCTTTACAACGCTGTGTTGCAAAGTTAAATGATGAGAGCAGACCTATGGCGTGTATGCTACTCACAGGTTCTACCGGTACCGGAAAGACCGAACTTTGTAAACAGCTTGCGATTTTACTCTTTAATGACAAGAGAAGTCTTATTCGTATCGATATGACAGAGTATTCAACGGATGAATCCGTTGAGCGTTTCAGAGAAGAACTCACAAGGCTTGTGTGGGAAAGACCGTTTTCGATTGTCTTATTCGATGAGATCGAAAAAGCTTCTCCGCTTGTTACGAAAATGCTTCTGCCGGTTCTTGACGATGCAAGACTTATTAACAAGTATAATCGTGAGGTTTCGTTTAAAAATTGCTATATCATGATGACTACGAATGCCGCATCGGAAGTGTATAAGCAAGTCGGTGACTATAGTCCGACCAATGTCGAAGAGCAGATTTTCGAATTGGAACGGCTCATGCCGCTTATCAAAGATTCTATTGTGAAAACAACGAAGGGTGGCGGTTTCCCACCGGAATTACTCGGTCGAATGGACGCAATTATTCCGTTTCAGCCGCTTTCCGAAGAGACATTTAAAAATATTGTACTGTTACGACAGGAAGATTTGCGTCAGAAACTATGGGACACGCATCAGGTTTCGATTGCGTTTAATGGCAAAGTGGCTGACACCGTCGTTTTTGACAGGCTTATTTCCGACACGGATAACGGCGGTGCGCGATCGGTTATCAAAGAGTTTGACAAATTTGTGGTTGCGCCGGTCGCCGCATTTTTGAATCGCTATATTACGCCGGATTTAGACCGGAACATTATTCTTCGGGTTGAGATTGAGGGCAAAACCCGCTTTGAAGACCCGACACAGCTTAATTCCGAGGCGAAAGTCGTAGTTTACTGTGACGATCCGATTATTAAGAGACAGATGGAACTTGACCGGAAAAAAGCTTCGGAAGAAAGGTTAAGAGCGTTAAGACAAGCTGAAATTGAAGCTGAAATTAAGAAGAAGTTTGAGAAAAAGAGGGAGGCTTAAGACATGGGTTTTAACTTATTTGGTAAGAAAAAGGGTAACGATGATGTGCCGAAAGGTGACAAGGCTCCAAAGATGAAGGGGAAAAAAGCAGACGGACTCATTTCGTTTGTGAACCCTGCCGTTTCGGACATTGTGTATAACCGGCTTGAAGATGAGTGCCAGTTGTTTCGGATTTCTCACGATGGCGAAATCGGTTACGCTGTTTTCGGACTCAATGTGGATTCGATCGGCGGTATTTCTGTAAAGGATAAGCGCAACGAAGACAAGGGTGGAATCATCAAGGAACTTGCCGATGGCACAATCGCCCACGGAAGCGATGAAGCCGCGCTTGAAAAGAATCTTTTGATTATCATCCCGACAGACAGCACGGTCGCCAGAATGGGCGAGTACAGCTTGCTTCGAAACGCGACCTATGATGTTTACTGTTGGCTTCCCTCGGGCGAGTATGTGCCGCTTGACAGCGAAATCAGTTATTCTGAAATCGAAGCGCTTGTAAGCAACCATCAGAACTTTGCGGATGTGTATCAGCTTTCGGATGATACGGTAGAAGATGTTAACGAAGTCGGTGATGGTGATGCCGATACCGTTACGGAACCTGTTCCTGATGAGATTGATACTGCTCTGGTTGATAATACACAGGTGAGTGGCCCCGAAGGTTTTGATGATGAGGCGATGTTTGACAGCACCGCAAGTACCGATTACATTCAGGACGCGAGTTTACCCGAAAGCCTTCCCGAAGCGAGTGATGACGAAATCAGCTTTGATAATGCGGGTGAAACCGTTCCGGCAGAAGATGTTTATGCAACGCTTGATAGCTACATCCGGTCGGACTCTGTAAAGGCGGCTGACTTTAATGTGGATGGCTATAAGCGCTTACTTTCGCAGTATCAGGCGTCCGGCCTTGCGCTCTTTGATGAGACACCCGTTGACGGTGGCATTACAAGCCAGGAACTTCTCGAAATCAAGAAGCAGGGTAATACCGAACTCAAGGCTTTCAGAGAGCGGTGCAGTCAGGCGATTTATACGATTTGGCAACAGGAGATGACGAAAGCCGTTGACCGCGCTCTTCGAGAAACAGACACTTCGAAGGATGCCGGTACGAGTTTTTCTAAGATCGCCACGCAGTTGGAAGACGGTCTTGAAGCTACCAGAACGAAAAAGTTAAATGCTTTTGCCGAGCACTTTCAGGAGGTTGAGAGACAGTATCAGGCTGATCTCGATGCGGCGAAAGAGGCGGGTGCAAGAGAGGCCGAGAGATCGTATCGGGCGCGATATGAACAGCTTCATAGGGATCGCGAAGAGCAGGGCAGATTCGAAGCAGAGGCAAGTGCACAGAAAGAATATCAGATGCATCTCGCAGAACTCGAGGCGAAAAAGTCAGAGTATGTGAAGCGTCTACTCGATCTCGCCGAAAGTGGTCTTAATGTTGCTCTTGCAAAGCGTATCGGTGAGTTTTTTAACGGCGAGCAGAAGATTTATGCCGCATACATGCAGAGGATTCAGGACTGGCTTGAGAAGAATCGTGCAAATGATAGCGCGGCAGTCGAACTGGAAAGACGGCGCGTTGAGAACGATGTGAGAATTGAGGCGATTCAGAGAGAGCAGGCTGCGAAGGTCGAGATGCTAAAGTCTGAATACGATGCAAAGGCTGAACAGCTTCGCGCGGAGATTGATAAACTCAATGCGGCGCATAAGGCTTACATCGAAGAGAAGCAGACCGAGTTACAGAGGCTTAAGGAGCGTCTTAACGAAGAGGCCGAGGCCCACAAGGTAGCGGTCGATAAACTCATTGTGAGCAAGGACGAAGAGTATGCGACTAAGATTCAGTCTCTTACGAGAGAGATTGAGATGCAGTCGAAACTTATCGATGAGTTAAAAGCGACCGAGCAGAAGCGTCAGCACACGATGATCGGCATCATGGTGACGATTGCTCTCGCGGCGGCGGCGATCGGTGTTGTCGTGGGTGTACTGAACGGTATTAACCTTATGAGCGCGGCGCGTTCTGTGGCAGGTGGTGTGATTGTTTTTTGACAAAGTAGGGAGAGGGTGGATTGGTTCGTTCTACCTTCTCCCGTTTTTAATAAAATTAAAATTATTGCTTGAGGTTAATTATCTTGCGTGATATAATTTCATTAAAGGAGGTATCTATGAATCGTCTTAAAATCAAGGGACGCATTATTGAACGATTCGGTTCGCAAAAGATTTTTGCGGATCGCCTCGGACAGACGGAGCAGACGGTTTCCAGAAAGTTACGAGGCAAAGCCCCGATTTCGCCGTCAGATATAGAAGCTTGGTGTAAGCTTTTAAACATCCCGGAAAATGAAATCGGAAGTTTCTTTTATTCAGAAGAGGTTGTGACGGTTTAATTTCGGAGGGTTTGTATGAACGAGACAGAACTTATTGAGTCTTTATCGAAGGATGTTGAGAGATATTGTTCTCTAGCGGAAGGTGTTTTAAAGTACGCATACGAGATGAGAAGCACTTGTGAAAAGATGATGGACGAAACCAATCATGACGAACTGGAAGAGTCGATCGTTAAAGTGTTTTCGCTTTTCATGCTTTGCGGCAATTCTGCCGGAGCAATCTATACCGAAGCGTATGCCTGCGCAAAGGAACTTTCGAGGCGATATAACGATCCGAGATATTTAGAGTTATTTGAGTCTCGGGGGGAAGTAATTTTTTGGGCGGGCGGCTAAAACCGCCTGCTTTTTCTGATTCAGACGGGAGGTTTTTATATGCAGGATAACTGGAAACAGTTAAAATCACAGAGTCAAAAAGATCAGGCAAGATACCGCGATGTTTACAACGAACAGGTGCTTGAGCGCGGTAAGATTCGGAGAGTCTCTTCTAAGGGGCCTTGGTACTTTTTCGCATTCTTTCTCGGATTCATTGTCGCTCTTATCACATGGAATTGTGTCAGTTTCTTTGATGCGTCCCGTGTAAGCGGTCGTGTTCAGACGATTTATAAAGACCGGATTTCCGGTACGGGTGCGCCGATCGTAAGCGGCTTTGACGGGATTCGAAAGTCCGATGTTTATGATGACATGACGGTTTACCAGTGGCTTTTTAAAGAGAGTAACGGAGAGAACGCCGGTAAGTATTATACGGTCAATGCTGACGGAACGCCTACCGGGGAGTATTATGACAACTTAAAGAGTGTGGTTCGTCCTCAGTGGGTGAATGACAAAAAGGCTGAAATCGAAGGGATAATAAGTTCTCTACCCGATGAGACACAGAAGAAAGAAGCGGCGAGGCGTCTTGCCAGAACGAAACTCATGTTTTATGAGTATCAGAAGGGTAGAATTACTTCCGGTAAACTTGCTTTCGCGTTTACGGCCTTTTTTATCACTTTCGGTATTGCACTCACGGCTTTTATGAAAGCGTATCATGTGCAGAATCTAAAAGCCGACACGAAAGACCTTAACTATCACGCAAACGATTCGCACATTCAGCTTCCGATGGAAGTTCTCGGAAACTATGACATTTTCCCTGATGTTGGTGCACACTCTTCGGTATCACCGTCTGCGATGCTTTCTCATGTGATGCTTTCTAACAAAGGTGTGAGACAGATTCAGCTTGCAAAGCGGCATGAGAAAGACACTGAAATTGACGGTACACAGTATTATAAAGGCGATTTTCTCTTAGATCAGGATGACAACTGTATCTTTGACAGCAAGCCGATGTTCGATACGGCACGCGGCAAAGAGATATTCGAAGCGTCACAGGTTATTAAGCCGTATCAAAAGTATTTTGACGCGCCGGGTATTGAATATAACCCCGGAAACCGGAACTATGAGAAGCTTAAGGGCTTCAATACCGTTGCGGATTTGATTAACAAGGACTGGCTGTTTCCGGCATATGAGCCACAGCGTCCGTCCGGTGTTTATTGTGTCGACACGGCTCCCGTGAATACGCTTCTTCTTGCTATTACGCGAGGCGGTAAAGGTCAAGGCTACATCGAAGCCATGCTTGACATGTGGACTAGAGAGCGGAGACAGAATAACTTTCTTGTGAACGACCCGAAGGGCGAATTGCTACTCAAGTTTTGTGTGAGAGCGACCGTGAGAGGCTATGAGGTGATTCAGTTTAACCTTATGAATGTCATGAAAACGATGGTGTATAACCCGCTCGGACTTGCCGCTCTTGCCGCACGCGAAGGCGATTTTACACAGTGCGCGGCCTATGTTGTCGGTATCGCAAATGTCTTCTTCCCGGTTGAGGGTGCAGACGATCCGCTTTGGCCCAACGCGGCAAACAACGCATTTAAGCGTGCGGCATACGGACTCATTGACTACTATCTCGAAGAAGAGAAGAAGCTTAAAGCCCAGTATGAGGGAAAGCCTAACGGCGCGAAATTGCTCGCAAAAAAGTTAGACGAAATGTGGGCAAAAGTGTCTCTCTATAACTGCTATCAGTTCTTTGTAAGACTTAGCAGTAAGAAGCGTCTGAATCCGGTCAAAGAACTTGATCAGCGAATTGACGCCGGAGAGTTTGAGGATGCGGAAGATGGCGAGTTAGAGCGTGAGCAGGAGAGAGCCAATAAGATGGCAGAACTCTTTGACGGACAGGATTCTATGGACATGTTGACGCTTTACTTTAACGCTTCGGCTAAGTTACCGGTAAACGGTGTCCGGACGCTCATGATGGACGCAGATCAGTCTCTTCGGTCGATCGGCGGCGCAGAGAAGATGCTTTCAAGTGTCTACGGTATCGCAGTCACCGCAATGAGTTTTTTCACAGACCCGACTATTATTAAGCTTACTTCCGGCCCGCCGTCAGAAAATGTCGATCTCGGTGGACTATCGTTTCCGAGAAGATTCGGTGTGAGATTCAACCCCGAATATCTCGCGAAGTATCATCTTCGCGGCATCGGGTGCCGTTGGAGCGCTTACGGCGATCCGATGTTTAAAGAGCCGTTAAAAGGCGATTTTTCACACACAGATGTTGTCAGCATGGTCGGTTGGGCGATGTGTTATTTTGACGGTATCTTCCCGAAAGATGTTTCTTATGTGAAGCTTGAACTTGTGGATAACAGCACGGGGATGCTTTCGAAAACCTATTATTTCAGATTCACAAAGTCGTATCGTTTGACTTCTGATGGTTACAGCTACATGCTTGATCCGATTCTGAAAACGAAAATCGTGAAGGACGGTTACTTAGAAGAACTTCAGCCGGTCAAGAAGGACGGAGAGATTGTCCGTTTCGAGGTGAAGCCGTCTATGTATCGCGTTAAGAAAGTTACAGGAATTTCCAGTGAAACCGAGGCTCCGCATGTTGACGAAAATGCGCTCCGTCCTGTTTTCAAGATGACACAGGTCAAGTACACAGAAAAGCCGAAGGCGGTTTTCGTTGTGACACCGCCGCATCTTACTTCGTATGCGAAGCTAATTCTGATTCTTATTAAACAGCTTGTGGACTTAAACTTCGAGAAATCATATATGACAAAAGAGAATCAGAAACCGCTTTATAAGACAAGATATATGCTTGATGAGTTAGGCAATCTTCAGTCCGAGGGGCACGGTATTCAGAATTTCCAGACGATGCTCTCTATCGGTCTCGGACAGGATCAGCAGTTCACACTTGTGTTGCAGACTTTGCAACAGCTTCGCGATGTGTACGGCGACAGTGTTGATAAAATTATTCAGGGTAATGTGGCAGACATTATTTATCTCAAGTCCACGGATGACAGCCTGATTGACACGCTCACGAAACTTTCCGGTGTCACGCATGAAATCGACTCAAATCGCTCTATCACAGAGAATGAGGGCGCGGTTGCATTCGGCACAGAGGCAAAGGTCACACTTTCGCAGTCGGTAAAGGAGCGACCGCTGATTCAGAGTAACGACCTTTTATTTATGCCGCCGAGTAACGCCGTGGTGTTTAGAGCGGGTGACAACCCGATCTGGAACCGCAACGAGACTGCTCTGCCGCAGAGCCGTATTCTTCACAAAGGTACGATTATCCATCCGGGCCATAAGTACACGCTTCAGAATGTGCCGAGCCTTTCGAATGTGTTAAACTTTGATGAGAGAAAGAATGTGCCGGACTTTAGAAAGATGCTTGATGAGAGAATCGAAATGGCTTTATACGCAGACGAGGCAATCGAAAAGTACAGTCAGGCTTACGGGTATCGTGAGGATGACATTTTAAGGCTCGACCCCGATAATTATGCCGATGATATTATTGAGTTGATTTACGAGTGCCGGACGGTAGGCTTTGAAGACGATATGGACGAGCCGGAAGAGATTCAGCATGTCGAGTTTGACAATGCTGAATTTATCGAAGAGAAGGCAAAGTCAGATCGGCTTATTCAGGAGCGACAGGTCAAGAAGTTTGCCGGTGGACAGCTTGCGATTGAGAATCTAATCGGCGAGAGCGGAGCCGTTCGTCATACGATCGACAATGTGTTTAGAAAAGCTTATACGGCATCGCGATATGAGTTGGCACAGGACAGACAGCACTTTATCGTTGAAGGTCAGAACTTAAAGGGCGCTGACGGAGCGCTTTATATCAGTTGCGTGAATGACGAAGACCGCGCAACGAGAGAACTGTTACGAGAGGCCGGACAGGATGCTTCCACGAGAACCTATGTTGACGGTGACATTGAAGACGATTACGAGAGCAATTATGTCGTACAGGATGCATTTATCAAGTTTCTCGCCGGGCTTCCGTCTTGGAAGGAACTTGGAAACGGCAAGTTTGAGCAGGAAGCGGCTCGCATCGTGAGCGAGGAACTGAAGGATATTGAGTAACAGAAAAGAGAGTTGCTTTTGCAACTCTCTTTTTTTTTGAAATCTTGCGAGGCGAACTGATGTTCTGTCTGAGGCGAACTGGTGTTCCGTTGACAGAAGTCTTGCTTTATGCTTGATATACAAACTGCAATAATTGGAAAGCAATGTAAGACTTCCGAAAGAAAAAGTGGTGTCACAGTTTTTTTGATTTAGTTGTGACACAAAAAAGCTTTATCAAAAGATACGCAAGTAAAAGTGTAGGAAACATGCGGGTTAGAAGGGTGTTTGAATTTGCAAGCTTGTTTCAGTTTTGTCACAAGTCGTTTTGTGACAACTGTGACAAGTCGAGTGACAAGTAACATATTTTACTTTTTTAAGAAAGTTTTTGTTATGAAAGGTGCAATACAAAACGATTTTCCGTTTTGCACAAAAGATTATGTCAACCAAACTACTTGACAGAATTTGAATTTGTTGTTCTTGAGATAAGAAACGGACTGAAAGTTAAGATTTTTTAGA
>ERZ773196.131-NODE-131-length-46815-cov-22.344525_pt1 | contig 46815 bp, 48 predicted proteins | sample MGYA00581009_ERZ773196 | MGnify/ENA primary metagenome ERZ773196 (study PRJEB29015, sample SAMEA2738162) | human oral metagenome | biome: human oral; feature: human-associated habitat; material: saliva | place: China | collected 2243 ... | reverse complement strand
ACCATGTTTTTTATTTTTAGATCTTCTATGCAAATTACTTGGTTCTCGCTAATTAACATAGTTGAAATCTTTTGTAAAAAATCATCTCTTTGGTTTGTGATCTTTTCGTGAACTTTAGCTACTCTGATACGCTGTTTATTGCGATTGTTGGAATCCTTCTTTTTGCGTGATAGTCTGCGTTGCTCACGGCGAAGCTTCTTTGATGATTTTTCAAGAAACTTCGGATTTGCAACAACATTACCATTACTGTCAGAATAAAATTCTTTAATACCAACATCAATGCCGATAGAACCGCCATTATTTTGTTTTACCTCTGGTTCAAATTCAACATTGAGAACTACAAAATATTTGCCCGTAGGAGTTTTTTTAATCGTAGCATTGTTAATATGCCCTACCTCCATAGATTGCTTGATTTTTACATATCCTAGTTTTGGAAGCTTAATATATTTGCCCACAATGCGAATGTTGTTTCTTTGGTTAATAGTTCTATAGGATTGATGGTTGCTATGTTTACTCTTAAACCGAGGATGTCTCGCACGATTCTGGAAGAATTTAACAAAACCCCCATCAAGATCTCGAAGCGACTGCTGTAACGCTACAGAGTCCGCATCCCTAAGAAATGAAAATTCATCACTTCTTTTAAGCTCGGTGAGTATTGCACACGTTTTAGAATAATTAATCTTTTCACCATTTTCAAAAGCCTTATTACGCATATCGAGACCCATGTTATATACAAGCCTACAACATCCGAGCGTTTGATTTATTAAGTTTTGTTGCTCTTTGTTAGGATATATTCTAAATTTAACACCTTTATTCATTTGAACCCTTGCTTAATATATTATATGCATATACTTAAGGCTATCATCCTCATGGTTAAAATCGTAGACTTTCTTGTCCGTAAACTTTATAAACAACATAAGTCAATACACCTTTGATATATTATTTTTACTATCTACAAGTATATCTCCTAAACCTCTTGAAACTTAATACTACTTCCATATCTATATAAAAATAATTTTCGCTTAAGCATATATACGGCAGTTCTAAACCCCTTAACATCCACAACCACCGTTTCACCATTCTCAATATACTCAAAGTCTGCAACATATTCCATCTCTCTATATTGCTTGCCCTCATGTTTAAAAGCCTCTTGGAGCAAGTATCTTGGTTGTAATCGCAGATGAGAAATTTCGCCAGCTTTTTCCCGAAGCTTTAGCTCAGCATAAAACTCTGCCTCTTTCTTACTGTCAAACCTAACCCCATCAACATCCGTTTTCGCAGATGAATATTTTGACTTCTTTTCAATGTTTTTTTCATCTGCGATTTCTTCCATACGGGTCTTTTTAGCAAGCTGGCCTTTTATCTGCTTCTGTATATGCGGAGGGAAGGCATCTATCATGCTTTTTGAGATACCCATAAAACTTATGCTATTTCCTTTTCGAGATCCCCAACATAAACGCCACGCTTACTATCCCAAGCACCATTTATATAGCCCATATAGCTCCAGTATTGGCCAAGCATATATTTGCACCTATCGTCATAGTATGCTTCTGCGCTATCTATATCGTTAAAATACGCAGCAGAAAGCTTTACCTCTCCAAGTTCTTTATAAAGAAACATAACCACGTTTAGATTGTGATTGCTGGCAATCATCTTTGCCTCTTCAATCTTCTCTTTGATTGATAAAGCCCCTCTTTTTTCATTTTCTGCAAAATTAATCATATCATTCTCCTTTCTTATGATATAGACTCTGTAGTCTCGTCAAAGGCTACATGCAACACCGAATCCTCATTTGATGAAGCAGCAACACTATTTATAACCTCTAATATATTGTAAATTCCAATCTTTACACCAAGACCAAATATTTCACCAATAACCCTTTCGGAATTTTTAAGCTCTAAATCTGAAATTATTTCACTAACACATTCCCTTTTGGCATCCTCAATCATTTCATTTATGCTGTTTTCTGTAAATTCAAACTGCGGAACAACCATAATTTTTTCAACATTTTTCTTCATCATTTACCTCCTTCACACAACAACCATTCATAAGCAACGCCCCACAAGAACATCTTTTACCAGAGCCATAAAAACTCCAGATATACACTTCAAATTCTTCTTTGCAAAACGGGCACTGTACCATCATGGTACTTCTGCCATGTCTACTCGACCCAACACCTAAATTAATTGTTGGCCTAAACTCTTTCGCCATAAATACCACCTTTCACTAACACTCTTCAAGGCTATTCTCTATCTCAGCAAGATCTCGTTTGTAGTCTCTTACAAGCTCTGTTAACAATCTTCTTTCCCCGTCTCTTTCCTCATCACCTTGAATAACTTCTAACGCCTCATGAATTTTATCTATTTCAGATTTAAGGAAGTTAATGGAATAATGTTTTAGTTTTTCTTCACTAACCATCTTTACCTCCCTACGATAAATGCTTGCTAAGACTATCAGTAGTAATTTCTTTATCGAACTCTTTATAGCTTTCTGCTACCGCCATATTAATCTTATCAAAAGCATCCATGATGCCAATTTGAACACCAGCGAGAAAAGAATTCATTGATACGCCAGCAAGAATCTCTGCTTCTTTGTCACTAAGCTCATAATCTTTTGGAAGAGAACTAAACATATAATCATTCAAGTCCTCATCCTCAATAAACTCTTCCATGAGTGAAACCACCCAATTCCCTAAATCCTCTTCTTCAATGTTAAACATTGCATCAATCTTTTCGTTCTTTGCCATAACCTTCTCCTTTCTATTTCTTGTAATCAGTCATTTTCAATTCTTCCTGTGTCTGTGAGTATACAGTAAGCATTCTCGACACAGCGTTATATTGCTGCTTTAACATATTTGCAAAACACTCAATAACTTTCTTTCTTTGTTCCATGATCTCTGCTTCTTCTTTCTTCTCGATATAATAAGGCATATCATCAGCATTTTTTGGCTTAGTTGGAACATTCAGCTTAGCCATTTTAGAATACAGTCCAAGCTCTGTTGTCAATGAAACCAAATAGGAATATTCATTAGTTAGCGTGCCGAGAAGCGTTCCAACACGCCCCATATCAGACACACTATTTATTCCTGATGGCACTTCATAGCTAAAATTCTCCTTCGCCCAATCGAGAAGCTCAAATGGATCTGAATTAATTATATTATTAATACTTGGTCTAATCATCTTCACCACCTAAATAATTCTTGTAAAAAATACTCATAAAATCTAAATATGGGTATTCCTTTTCGAAAGCCTTCTGGCCAAGCTGTTTTAACTCAAGATCTACTTCTCTATCATTGTGCGGCGTTCTATGTGGACTCATATGTATATGTCTGTCATGACATAACCACACCCACAATCCGTACTTTTCAGATAGTTTTCGATCAGCAGTTCCAAAGAATATATGATGCTTATCGAGATTATCTGTTCTGCCCGTCATAAAACACCGCTTTTCACTTTGTATTATTGATTTACTCAAGCTAACGCCTCCTTCTTATGTATCTGATTGCAAGTGCTACTAAGGCAACTATTATAATAATTCTTTCAAATGAGATTATTGAACCAACAATTAGCAGTGGCTTAAGGAAAACGCTCGGCTTTATGATGTATACAGCAAGTGCCAACGCCCCGTAACTTACAAGGGCAATAATCACCATTTGTAAAATAAGCCACTTGTAGTTTTCTACATGCTTGTTTGCTATTACTCCACCAAAAAAAACATAGCTTATATAGACAAAATATACCGCCATAGCGGAAACCATAATTAACGTAATGTATTCCATTTCTATTTTCTCCTTTCTTTTATTATATCATATTTAGATCAATTTCCCAAGCCTTTGCCAGTTTCATATTCTTTCACTATGCGCCAAATAGACGTCCTACTAACACCAGTTCTTTTTGAAATTTCTGCTGTTGTTAAAGTAGTGTTTTCATATAAATCTATGACTTTTCGCTTAGTAAAATCATCTATGCTTGGCCTACCTCTATTTCTCATTGTGCCCTCCTTTAAATTATTCCTCGTAAATACCTAGAGCCTTCTGTTCTTACTGTCTCGCCATATACATTGATAACATCTGGCATCATGAAGTATAAATACTTCTTGGCTCTTGTAACAGCCACATAAAAACATCTTCTCTCTTCGTTATCCTCTGGCGTACCCTCTTCAACATTAGAATGAGGAATGACACCATCTACAACATCTAAAATGATTACAGCCTCATATTCAAGCCCCTTTGCCGAATGGATTGTAGAGATTATCAAATTATCTGTTTGCTCGGACTCGTTCTCCTTGCCAAGCACAACCCCATCAAAGAACTCTTGTACTGAGGAATATCCATTTGCAATCATCTTAAACTGTGGAAGAATATTTTTATCACTATCAAGCTGATCAAGAAGCCCAGCAAGATTAGGCTTAGCCTTTTCTCTAGCGACCTGAATGGAACGCTCTCTCATGCTCATATAAAAGCTGCAAACATTATCAACTATCTTTGAAAATTCCATCTTAGAATCTTTTAGAGTGTTTCCGTACTCAATCAGCTTTAGTAGATCGTCAGTAAACACTTTCTTCTTACCAGCCTTTGTGTACAATTCACTTTCATCATAGCCACCATTTGAGATCTTTTCTGAAAAGTACGAGGCCTTCTTCTTACCAATGTTTGGAACAAGAAGCAGTAGCCTAAACCAAGCAAGTTCATCTCTGCTGTTGAATGAGCAACGGAAGAATGCAAGTAAATCCTGAACAATATTTCTATCCATGAATTTAATTCCACCATACTTATCATATCCAATACCGTTGACAGTAAGCATTGACTCCAGCATATTGGATGAATAAGAATGTCTTTCGAGTACGGCAATATCCTTATATGGAACACCATTTGTATGAAGATGATCAATTATACTAAGTGCATACTCTGCCTCTTCATATTGATTGGCTGGTCTAACAACGGACTTTGTAACTTCAATCGGCCTTTGAGCCTTCATCACCTTTTTAAATCCCTCTGTTGCTTCCAACATCATGTTATTTGCAATATCAAGAATTGACTGGCCGCTTCGATAGTTCTTATCTACCGTAACTCTCTTGCAATTATCGAACTTTTTGTCAAAGTTTAAAATATTTGCAATTTCTGCCCCTCTAAATCCATAGATTGATTGGGAGTCATCACCGACTACGACAATATTATCATTTTTCTCCCTCAGCTTTAAGATTATCTTCTCCTGTAAGGTATTTGTGTCCTGATATTCGTCAACCATCATGTAAGTAAAGTGATTGGAAATAATATCTCTTACATCTTCACGTTCTGAGATTAGTTTATAAAACTTATAAAGTAGATCATCAAAATCAAGCATGTTGTTTTCTAGCTTATACCTATAGTATTCATGAGCGAGTTCTTTGACCAGCTTTGGTTGGTAAACACCATTATCTGCATTGCAGTAAGTAGATAACGGCTTCTCCTTATTTCTCGCTTTAGATATAAGCTCGGCGATTTTCCCACTTGGAGTAAAGTTCTCCACGCTATATTTATCACCAGCCTTAGCTTTTACAAGATTAAGTGCTGTAATCACATCATTTGTTGATAGAATTGAAAAGTTAGGGAATATCCCAATAGCCCTTCCAAATTTCCTGAGCATCTTCACGCAGAAAGAATGATATGTGCAAGCAACAATTTCGCCAGCCCCATCAACCATCTTAGTCGCTCTTTCTTTCATTTCGTCAGCAGCCTTATTTGTAAATGTAAGCAGTAATATTTGCTCTGGTCTAACTCCCTGATCTATAAGATAAGCAACTCTAGTAATTAGCGTGTGAGTTTTCCCTGCACCCGCTCCAGCAATGACAAGGAGTGGGCCATCTTTATGTAATGCCACAGCTCTTTGTTCATCATTTAATTTATCTATGTTGTTTTTTAATTCACTGTTCACTATTAAATTCTCCTTCCGATATTTTCTTTGTAATTTATTATGTGGCTGTTTGATGTAAATCCACATATCGAATCACAGCGTGGTGTCACTCTAAAACCAAAGTTGGCACAATCATACATAGGCTTACTCCAAACTGTAAGAACTTTATCTTTTTCAATATCTCTATTTATGGCAGCATTGTTGATTGCAAGCACCACGCCTGTCTTTTGCCACGACCTTGTTTCAACGCCATAGCGATCGTATTCTTCCAAATTTTCTTCTAGGTCATATAAAGCAAATCTGTTTTTGTTGAGTTTATGCCAATAGTGTTTTGATTCGAGGCATATTGACGATTCCGCAATAAGAAACATAGGTCCACAGTAATGTATTTCTGATATAAAAGCTAAATGTTCTGAGGACATGTATAGCTTGTTGTTTCCAATATACTTATCTAAAAACATCAAATATTCCTTTAGTGTAGAAATAGTGAACTACTCGGTAATCACCGAGTTTCTTGTTTCAACGACCACTGCACTAGGTGTCTAATGTGGTCTCCACAAGCGTTACTTCGGGCAGTTCCTGCCCTAGTTTATGAAGGATTTAGGCTAGTAGTCTGAGTCCTTCATTTTTTATGTTTATTGCGGCGTTTAAGTCTCTATCAATTTCAAGACCGCATGTGCAAATGTATTTACGGTCTGAAAGTTCGAGTTTCTTCCTGTTTCCGCAGCAACTACAAAGCTGTGATGACGGAAACCACTTGTCTATCTTGATAAAATATTTGCCTCTATCAGCTAGTTTGTACTCAAGCATGCAAAGAAACATTCCATATCCATTGTCATAAGTAGCTTTGCCGTTACCAAAACCACGATTTGCTATAGAGCGCATATTTAAGGACTCCACACAGACAACATCATACTGATTGGCTATCTCAGTTGACAATTTATGCAGGTTATCCATGCGCTGATTAGCAATGTGTTTATGTAGCTTATTCACTTTGTGGAGCTGCTTGATATAATTATTTGATTTAAGCTCATTCTTTTTAGAGCCTTTCATACGAGACAGCTTTCGCTGTGCTTTAGCAAGTTTATCATGACTTTCACGATAGAACTTGTGATTAGTGCCTACATTACCATTGTTATCCATATATAAACCATCAGATTTATAGTCTAAACCAATTGCATTTTTCGATTTAGGAACTTTAGTGGCAACCCTTTCAAATTCATAGAGTATAGAAATATAATAACTGCCATCTCTTTCTTTAGATATAGTGGCAGATTTAAGTTTCCAATCTGCGTTAGCCTTTCTATGAATTACGGCCCTCACCTTACCAATCTTGGGAATTTTAATATATTTATCATCAATGATAGCAACTGTTCCTTTTTGATTATTAGTAGTATAGCTGTTTCTGGCTTTACGAGATTTGAACTTAGGGAAACCGCTCTGAGTCTTACGCTTCTTATCAAAGAAGTTCTTATAAGCAGCTTGAAGATTAAGTTGCACATTACAAAGGGCAAAGCTATCTACCTCCCTAAGATATGGATATTCATCCTTATATTGAGCGGGCGTAGTTTGAATACTTTTGCCTGTAGCTTTGTAATAAGCAATCTTATCAGTAAGCATAAGGTTATAGACCTTGCGGCAGCAGCCAAAGGTCTTAGCAAACATAATACTTTGTTCAGTTGTTGGATATGCTCTGTACTTAATTGCTTTGTTTGCCATTTCTCGTCTCTCTTTCTTTAATTCCATTATACCATTTTTGAAACAATTTTGAAACACCTTTAAATAAATTTCTTCAAAATTATTAGTTTGTTACGAGCGCCAGTATGCTTGTTGTGTAGATATGCCCGAAATCGTGCGAAATTTGACCGTAGCGAGGTTTTTAGGTGCTTAATGGGTATTTATACCACCGCTAGAAAAATTTACGAGAAAACGCAAATATTTAGCAAATAGATTTTCGCAGATGAATAATTTGTAAAATAGCGTCATCAATAAAATACTCATCTGCGAAAATATGAGGGCAAAATAAAAGAGGTAGCACTGAGGCTACCCCATTCATTACTTCAAGAAGCCAACATATTTATCTTGCAGCCCCCTGTTCTCTATATTCTGCACCGTATCAAGTGCAACTCCGACCATAATGAGTATTGATGTTCCACCAAAGCCCATATTCAGGTTTGTAAACTGAGAAACAATAGTCGGTAGTGTAGCAACCGCTGCTAGGAACAATGCACTTGGGAGACAGAGCCTATTCATAATACCTCTAAGGTAAGACTCTGTTTCCTTTCCCTGCCTAATCCCTGGAATCATGCCTCCAGCATTTGCGAGATTCTTTGACACTTCATCTGGCTTGAAGATTACCGCAGTATAGAAATATGTAAATGCGATAATCAGTACAATATTTAGCAGTCCGTAAACATATACTCCCACACTTCCAGACGGAGATAGATATTTACTCAGAAATACCGAAACAGCCGCATTTGGCTTAAAGTATGTAAGTGTTAATGGGAACTGTATAAGTGATAGCGAAAAGATGATTGGGATAACTCCCGCAGCATTAAGCTTCATAGGTATATGCGTTGTCTGACCACCATAAGTCTTTCTTCCGACCACCCTCTTTGCATACTGCACTGGGATCTTTCTGACTCCCTGCTGCACATAGTTGATTCCTGCAACAAGGAGAACTACTGCAATCACTATAGCAATCACAGCTACAAACGATAGTTCTCCCTCTTTCATCTTTGATACAATACTCTGTACACCAGATGGAAGCCTTTCTACAATACCCGCAAAAATAAGTAGTGACATTCCATTACCAACGCCAAGTTCATTAATCTGTTCACCTAACCACATAAGGAAAGCAGTACCAGCGGTTAATAGCATTACTATCATTATCATGCTGATTGCCGACTGATCCACAATCGCTCTTTTGAACATTCCGAAAGATAGCCCAATAGCCTGAATTAGTGCAAGCACTACGGCAAGGTATCTAGTGATAGATGCCATCTTTTTTCTTCCTGTATCGCCCTCTTTTGATAAGTTTTCAAAATAAGGGAAAGCAATTGTAAGTAGCTGTACAATAATGCTTGCCGTAATATACGGTGTAATACCGAGAGCTAGAACAGTAAAGTTTTTAAATGCTCCACCAGTGAACAAATTGAATAGTTCAAATACGCCCATATTTCCATTAGAGAACATTTGAGATAATACTGTCTTGTTTATGCTTGGAACAGGCAAATTAGATCCTACTGCGAACAGTAATAGCATGCAGACAGTAAACAGTATTCTTTTTCTTATTTCTTTATTAATCATGCACGCCTCCTTATCTAACTAGCGCCTTTAAGCCGTATAGCAACCCAGAATCTACAAGGAAAAACCCAAGCGCAAATACTGAGCAAGTAACTACAACAATAACTGTATCTTTAACAATTTTCTTCCTATCAGGAAAAACTGTCTTTCTCACTTCGTCTCTTACTTCTTTCAAATACATATTACGCACCCCTTACTAGCATGAACACAATTAAGATGATTGCGAGAACAGATGACACTATTGTAATCTTATTAAGCATATCATCATATCCATGACTCTTCTTTTTACCAAACAGTTGCTCCGCACCTCCAGAAATAACACCAGATAGACCATCTGATTTACTTTCTTGAAGTAATACACTAATTATTAAGACTGCGGAAACCAGAATTAATATAATTTTTATAACCATGTTTTCACCTCTCTTATATATTATATCATATTCAGACACACTTCCCAATACATTCTGTAAAGAAAAGCCCCCATTTAGGGGGCTTGTTTACAAGTTTGATTTACAAAGCTCTCAAACCATGCGAGAATTAGTCCTCAAGCTGCTTCTTGCGCTTCTTTGTAGCTACTAGAGCTGCTCCTGCGCCGAAGAGTCCGAGTGCTGCAAGACCAAGATCATTTTCGTCACCAGTCTTTACAACTTTGCCATGTCTCTTGTTGCCACGCTTAGCCTTCTGCTTTTCAGCTTTAACGAATGAATCATAATCAGCCTTAGCTACTGTGTAATCAGCAAGAGCCTCTGCATAGCGAGCCTTAGCATTGTCGTAATCAGCCTTAGCCTTATCGAGTTCAGCCTTAGCTACCTCAAGAGCCTTCGCAGTTTCAGCCTCGTGAGCCTTCGCATCAGCAAGTGCCTTTTCAAGCTCTACAAGCTCTGGGAAGTCGTTCTTGTATGTAGTAGGATCATCACGCTTAACCAGCTTAGCCTTTGCAAGCATATCCTCTGCCTTAGTAACATTAGCAACAGCCTCATCATGAGCCTTAGTCTTTGCTTCAACATCAGCCTTAGCAGCATCAAGATTTGTAGTTGCTTCATTGAAAGCTACAGTCTTGTTTTCCAGCGTCTCTCTTGCAGTGAAGAGTTCAGCGAACTTCTGCATATCCCCAGATAGCTTATCTTCTGCTGTCTTAACCTTATCAGTCTTATCAGCGAGATCTGCTACTGCTGTATCATATGCTGTCTGCTTGCTATCCCTCTCTGTTGTCTTTGCTGCAACATCTTTCTGAGCCTCAATATCTGCCTTGCCAGCCTCAATACCAGCCTCTAATGCTGTCTTTGCTCTTTCAATAGCTGCATTAAGATTTACAGTTGCCTCATCAACCTTTTCCTGAGCCTTAGCTGCCTCGGCGTTCATTTCCTTGAGTTTGGTCTTTGCTGTCTCAAGAGCCTCTGTGTTAGCATCTACATTAGCCTGAGCAGTTTCAACCTCTCTGGTTGCGTTATCAAGCTCTGTCTTTGCAGTATTCATAGCCTGTTCTGCATCAGCAACCATTGTAGCAACAGTCGGATTTGCTGCTTCGTAATCACTAACAGCCTTCTGAGCAGCACTTTCTACTGTGATTATAGCGTTTAGCTTAGCAGTAGCCTCATCAAGAGCCTTGTCTGCCTCTGTACGCTTCTGGTTCAGAGTTTCAATCTCCTGCTCCTTATCGGAAACAGCCTTGTTTGCGTTAGCAAGCTGATTATCAGCATTAGTCTTAGCTGTCTCTTTGCTTGCAAGGTCTGCCTTTGCATCTCTCAGCTCTGGTGTCTCATTATTAATGAGATCGTTTAGCTTATCCTGTGCGTTAGCAACAGCATTCTGCTTAGCTTCAACAAAATTGTGGAGCTGCGCTCTGAACTCGTCAGTAGTCATACCATTTGAGTAAAGTCTTGCATTGTCATCTGTGAAGTTGACAGTACCATTGCCAAGCTCTGATACTGAACCACCAACAACAGCGTCCTTACCACCAGCGCCTCTGATAATTAGATAGTGACCAACTTCTTGGAAGTTTCTGTTACCAGCATCATATTCAGCCTTCTCATCTTCATACCAGCCTCTAACCATAGAATCTATGCTAGGATAACCAAACGCCTGACACTCAGATAGTGCATCTGGTCCTCTAAGTCCACTATCCTTTGTTCTCACAAGGGAGTGAGCGTCCATGTTCATGCAAAGCGCATTTGAAATCATGGAGTAAAGCATCATATCTGCATTAACCTTTGCTATAGTCTTAGGGCCATATGGCTGATCATTTCTAGCGATTCTCTCGTTGACCTGATCAATCATATCCATAGCCTTAAGCAGAGCCTCTGGTGAAGATAGACTCTCAATTCTCTGCTGCCATATAGTCTTTGCGCTACCGTCAGCATTCTTCTCGGTATTGCCATCATCATCTGTATAAGGCTTGTCACCTAGAAGCTCAAAGAATTTCTGAATCTTTGTGTCACTAGTGTTCTTTAGTGCCTGATTCCACTGCTCCATCTTCTTAAATGTTGCTAGAGAATCAAGGAACTCAACTCCAGCCTTGCTTAGAGCAGTCTTTGCAGTTTCAAGCTCTGTCTTTGCATCTGCAACAGACTTATCATACTTAGCCTGAGCTGTCTTTACAGCTTCATTGGCGCTATCAAGTTCTGTCTTTGCAGTGTTAACTGCATTAGTCTTAGTCTCAACATCATTCTTTAGAGTCTTTAGCTCATCTTCTGCTGTTCTTACTGCGTTATTCGCATCAGTAAGCCCCTGAACCTTATTCGCTCTATTGGTATCAGCACTTGCTCTATCCTGTCTAGCCTGTTCTAGTGCAATTTTTAGGTTCTGATACTCCTGTACGCTTGCTAGAGCTGAGTTGTAATTAGCCTCTGCGTTTGCATAAGCACCCTGCTTTGACGTCTGTACGCTCTGCTTGTCTGCGAGAACTCCCTTAGCTGTATTTAGATTAGCTTCTGCTGTCTGTACCTTTGTTACAGCCGCCTGATATTCTGGCGAACCATCAGTAAGTGCTGCCAGCTTAGCCTTTGCATCATTTAGTTCGTTCTGCTTGGCAGTAACATTAGCCTTAGCTGCCTCAACTTCTGTCTTAGCTGCTTCAACAGCGGCTGCTGTATTAGCTCTAACGCCTGTTGCAGCCTCTAAATCTGCCTTAGCCTTGTTAAGATTTGCAGTAGCCTCGCTTAGCTTCTGATTTGAAGTTTCCTGTTCTCCCTTAGCTCCTTCTACAGCAGTCTTGTCCTGCTCGATAGTAGCATCAGCATTTGGATATTTAGCCTCAGCTTCCTTTAGTGCAGCCTCAGCATCTTTCTTCTCCTTGATTGCATTGTCAAGAGCTGTCTGCTTTTCAGCCTGTGTCTTAACAGCCTCATCAAGAGACGTCTTTGCACTAGCCTCATTAGCCTTACTCTCTTCAAGCTTTCCAGCGTACTTGTTTACAACACCAGAAAATCCGCTGTTAGCATCAGCCTCTGCCTTTGTAAGAGCTGTTTTAGCACTTTCGTGATCAGTTACAGCCTTTGTGTTTGCAGAATCAGCGGCATTATACTTCTTCTCGGCCTCGTTCTTCTTGCCCTGCTCGTAGTCACGATTTGCAGTAGCTACATCAAGAGCCTCTTTTGCCTGAGCCTTTGTTTCTGGCTTAACATGAGCCTTCTCCTGAGCTACCTGCTCTGCCTGAATACCTGTGTCAGCAAATACCTGACCTCCCATACCAGCAACAGATCCTGCGATTAGCATAGTGCCTACCGCACCCTTCTTCATTCTTTCCTTGTTCATAATAAAATTTTCCTCTCTTTCTTTTTAAACAGTATAAACAATTAATTGGTTCAAATTCCTTCTAAATACATTATAACATACCTATGCGTGATAACCAACATCTTTTTGAAACATTTTTGGAATATTTTTGAAACAAATGTCTAAATCTAAAAACAATTATATCATATTCATTCCCTTATTTGAAGATTATTACGCAGATATATCTATAGCATATCCGAAGAAATAAAAAGGCACACCCGAAGGCATGCCCCAAATCCTTATTGTAATAGCCAACTCTAAAATCCAAACTTTAAAATCAGACTATATACAACTATAATTTTAATTGAAATATCAACATTTTACAAGACCCAATTACTAAAATTTCTTAAATCCATTTTTTAGAAAACTCTTTGTACTATTCCAGAGCATTTTGAAAAAACCTTTAATCGATACATCATTACTATTTCCAGCATCAACCTTTTTAATTTCTTGATCATTTACTGGCACTAGTTTGCAAACAACCACCGCTCTAGCATTTTGAAATTCATAAGAGCAAGTGCTAAGCACCACATATTTATCAGAAATACTCATCTGCGAATCCGTATGTATCTGACTATTACTCATTACATGGTCTATAAATTCTTGTTTTTCTGCCCCCTCAAGATGCATTGATTGGTATATCTTATCATCTGCGGGAACAGTATTAGCAGCAACTATATCAAGCCTATATTTCTTGTTTGGCGTGTAAATATAAAAACTCTTGTGCTTATCATAAACTTCTTGATTTCTCCAATCAGCAAGCGTTCCAAACATTGAACCATCTTTCATATGATGGCCATAGATAATCGTAACAAAATCAGAAAACGGGTTATTGTCCTTATCAAAGAATAATGTTCCTGAAATGCTATATTTCCCGTCATACGATCTATGTAGATACTTGTCATTATCTTTAGCCTTAGCTACGGCATAATCAATCCTCGTATCTTTACCATAGAGCCACGCAGAGATTTCTGGGTTTACTTTCTGGAGAGCATCAAAGTCAACAGTCTTCTTATCCCTTCCAGCAACCTTACCTGCACCTACTGACTGCTTATATGATTGCCAGTATTCATTGAAGCTCCTTGCAATATTAAATCCTGAAAATAGAATAACTCCGATTAACACCAGAGTTATTACTTTACTTAAAATATTCTTCATCTCATAAACCTTCTTATAACGCTATAAGCCTTGAATGTAAGACCAAACATAGCACTAAAAAGACCAAGCCTAAATAGCGAATCCACATATAGCGACATTGCCGACTGAGCGTTCATTCCACCAATAGAAAAACTACCGAGCGGGTGAGATATATCTGTCGGCATACCAGCAGACAACGACAAAGCGCCTTTGTTATTAATAATATTAGTGATTACTGGCATTAATGGCTGAATAAGCCAATTCCAGCATAGCATTGCTTCAAACCCCAAAAGAGCCATAAAAGCATATTTAACAATTTTCTGTTTATTCATCATGAAGCTACCTCCAGATCCCGACATAGGACCGTTTAAATCTTCCCTTTCCTCAAAACGTCTCATTTCTCGATCAAGCTGATCTCTATCACTCATAACAAAATCCTCCGTAATTATTTTCTGCTTCATACCAATCACTAAACTCATTTTTCATATCCATAAGTCTGATTTTTTTGTCAGGCCTAGATAGTGCAGCTTTATATGATTCTGAATTAGTAATAATTCTTCTAAGATGACTTTCATCATATTTAGCAAGAGCCTCAATAGTTTCGTTTATAGTCATCATCTGCCACTTGGTAAAGCTGCTCTGGATTGGCGTTAAGACCTTCATGAGTTCATGCGGACTTGGAAGCTCCTTTATAACCCTTCTTCTATCATATCCAAAGAAACCAGATATGCGTTCCGTCTTAACTGAACCGCCTTCCGCATACATATCATCAGGAAACAGTTTAACACCATTAAGAATTAACGAAGCCCCTTGTGCGAAATAAGTAATTAGTTCAATCTTTCCTACGGTTATCTTATCAAGAAATCCCGCATGATAAAGATGCTTGTCAGCAGTTTGTGCGACAAACAGTGCAACATCTAATGATTTAATCTGGCCACCACCTGGAAGTTCGTCCATCAATGTTGACTCTTTAATAGTTGGCATTATCGACATTTACTTTTTCCCCTTTCTGTATAGCCTTGCAGCCTTAACAACATATATTAGACCAAGCACGATTGCTAGTAACGCAAACATGATATAGCTTCGTCTGAGAGATGATGCAAGACAGAACACGCCTGTTAGTATAAACAATACAGATGGCTTGACCGCTAACTTAAAACGCTCTTCTTTCATAAGTTCTCTGTTATCTAAATCTGCGTTTAAAATAGTCCATATTCCAGCTATCAACATGCCAAGAAAATAAACACAACCCACAGTTATAGCCACTCGATCTGTTTTTCCAATCATAGACATAACTGTTTGTAGGATCATTGTGTTCGTAAACGCAACAACCCCAAATACAACTCCTAAAACACCAACTACAATACTAGACTTTTTCATATTTCTTTTTCTCCTTTCATTGCCTTCGTTGTAATTACCTTGCCCTCTGATGTGCTTTCCCAAGCTTTATCACCAGATAATCTCACAGCTATTATCTTTGATGTAGCATTAGTAAATTCTTTTAGCACCTCATCAATGATAACTCTATGTTTCTGATTTAACTTCTTTTTAAATTCCGAAAGCTCGCTTTGTTCAATATGTCCTTGATTGGTAAAAGCAGCATCAAGAATAGCCGAACATGGGAATAACCCCTTCTTTAGGAATGTTTCCTTGAACAGCGGCTCGCCTTCTTTTTCTATATACCGTTCCTGAACGAAATATAGAACTGAATGAAGCATTTGTCTTGACATCCTTTTATTATCTCTTCGTGAAACAACGTACTCAGCTACATTAAGTATTGATACTGTCATATCATAACTCCTTAAATTTATATTTCTTAATGTAATTATTAAGCTCGCTTCTAGGCATTTCCATTAACACTCCATCTTGTGAATTACTATCTATATGAGTGTTCAGATTATTTGCAGAACGCCTTGCAAGCTTCTTTGGATCTTTAGGTTCTAAATAGGTATACATATAAACGAAATTATCAACGGGAATGAGAACGGTTGTTACTGTAAGATCTGCATCAAATAAATCATATCCATCAATAAGAAACTTATATTCATCTGGTGAGAGCGTGGCCTCAATAACATTATTAGGTGGCACTGAACCATCTGTGATTGAACCATCAACTTCACCCTCGTAATTCATAACAGCAATTCTTACATCATGGAAATCCTCGTTAGAAGATGATTGCGAGTCAAACACTGTCCTAAATTTCGCATTCTTATACTCTGTTTGAAGATAGTACACCTTTTTATATTTACCCGATATAGGTTTTATATCTCCCAAACTATTCATAGCATATCTGTTATTCATAAGGACGCCGAAAATTACAGCAATAATTGATACTGCTGTAATAATGAATATCATCTTCCCTTTTTCTCGCTTTCGTTTTTTCATAACCTATTTAAACCTCTTAAATATTATATCATATCGCAACACCAAGTGAAACCTCACCATCCAAATTCCGCTTGGATGGCGCTTCTGTCGTTGGGTTTCGTGGTTTCAACTTCATCCCAATGACAGACTTCCTTCTCTGACCATACGACCTAAGCCTGAGTTTTTGTTACCAAAGCAACAAATTCACTTCTTAGGTTAATGAGGTCAGACAAGGTGCAGGTGCTCCTCTTAGCTACCCGAGGAACTTTTGCCTCAAGTGCCAACCGTTGCGTCGCCGTAACGGTTTTTAATAGACGCCGAATGAAATACCGTGCACCGATATTATAAGATGCGTTTAAATCTGCATTGTAGATCTTGTCGTTTGTAAACTGCATAAGCGCATAGGGTGTTTCTGGTGCAATTTCAAGTCCACGTTTAGACCAACCAGAACCATCAAAGGCTAATCGACTAGTATATCGAGCACTGACACGTGCAACACGTAAGCCATGTTGATGCGCTCGTTGCGTTAACACTTTATAAATGCGTTTATAACGCCAGAAATGAGCACGTTTGACAATATTTTTGCCCTTGAAGTCTAAATATTCAAGAACGAAAACGTCAACACCATATTCGTTTCCAAAATCAAGAATAGCTTGGACTGTTTTATCGGAAATATCTTGACTGATTCCAGCAACGCCCCGCCAAAGCGTTTTATTTTGATGAGATCCTCGTTTTTGATTGCGTTTAATACGCCCTAGTTGTGTATGAAGTCGGTCGTGCTCTTTGCTAAACGAAATGAATTTTCGTGCATAAACCGTACCGTCTTGGTCCATAATGGCACACGTAGCATCCGTATTTAAACCCAAATCCACGGCACAGATTTTACTGATGGATTCTTCTTCTACCAATGAAACTTCTTCCTCGCAAGAAAAGGCGGCATAAAAACGACGCCCTTTCTTCTGAATAATGGGAACATTTTGTTTCTTGCTGGTTAAGTGGGTTAGGTAATACCTACAATCAGAGGTTTTTAAGTGATAAACTTCATAAACCCAATCGCTATTTTTAAATACTTTGAGCTCGATGGTTTGGCGAGCGGGATCAAAATTGCGGAAAAGATTATTCTTATAATAGGCAGGATAAGCATAGTGAGTCAAACTCAGTTGTGGAGCTTGTCCTTTTGGTTCTTTTCCCCAATTCGCTAAATTACTATGATAAGAAGAGACGATGCCAAGAGCTTGTGCAACTGCGCTTCGCCTTAGATAGCTTGGAAACTTCGGGAACTGTTCGTCAAAGTCATACAGAGCTTGATTAGTTTTGGTATGATGAATCCATTTCTCAATACAATTACATTTCTGCTTGGTAAATTCATATTCACTCAAGATTTCCCAGTTGTCATTGATAATCGGAATCAACACTCGCAAAGCATCACGGTAGATGTTGATGGATATTTCTAGAGCTTTTAAATCACCAGTTAACTTTATTTTGTATGAGCTTGTGATGCGATATGAGCTTGAGATGCGCATTTTAACATCCTCCTTTCTTGATTGTATTATATCATATTTAATTACTAATTCCAATAAGTTTGGTTAGCAATAAATAGTTTATGTCATTTTCGCAGATAAGAAATCTCAAACAAGGTAAATCTCTTAAGTTTAAAAATATTTGTCTGCGAAAATCAGTAAGAGAAAATACTCATATGCGAAAATATACGAGCAACAGAAAAGGCCCTCTTTCGAGAGCCAAATCCGATTAATCTTCACTTAGTATTTTTTCAAACCCTTTTCAGAGGTAGCTGTATTATCACACATTTCCTTGCAAAACGCAAGCCCAATTTCACCTAGCCATATCTTTATACCTAAACATCATAAAAGCCCCGCTATGGCTAAATTTCGAACGATTTTAGGCATAATAAAAGCCCTCTAGCGAGGGCTAACTATTAGAAGATTAGGTCATCTTCCCCAGTTTCTTTATTTATCTTACGTCTCTTTGCCATGTAAATAGCGCCGCCACCAATCATAGCAATAAGCACGATAAGACCAAACATAATCAGCTTGTTAGCAAGTAGGTATGCGAACGGACTATCTGATACTGTTACATCTGTAAGCACCTTGCTTGCCTCATTACCCGCTTTATCTGTAGCTGTAATCTCTACCTTCTGGTTAATACCTTTAGTTAGCTTAACGTAAGTTCCATTCTCGTCCTTGTGTGAATCAAGAACTTCGCCATTCGCTCTAACCTCAGTAACAGATTTCGAGATTGTATCTCTTGAATTAACGTATAGCTTCATAGAGTTTTTCTTATAGATGTGATTGGACTCTACTCCTGAGTAAGAAATTATTGGAGCAGTCTTATCAACAGCAAACCAAATGTCTCCATCTTTAGCCTTCTTTGACTCTGATGTATTTCCTTCTGCATCACGAGTAACAAGATTAACTCTATAAACACCCTCTTTTTCGAAATTCTCCTTTGGAACTGTATACAGTGTAGTATATCCCGTCTTTGATACAGTTACACCACTTGCCTCGGTAGTCTGATCATCTAGGGTTACTTCTGCCTTATACTCATTAATTCCGCCAACATTCATTTCCTCTATAACAACATCCTTGTTAACAGACTTCTGATATTTCTTGCTTGGTGCTTCCTTTACTACAAAGAGAGAACCAAATCTATTAACTGTAAACGTCTTAGAAAGAGTTGCCGAATTTCCTGCTTTATCTGTAACAGTAGCTTTTACAGTATATACGCCGTCATAAGCCTTCTTTTTAGGCATACCTTGATATTTTCTACTGCCACCCTGCTCTGTAAAGCTATCTGAGAATGATGGCTCTTTTGAAGAGTCTCCAAAAGACTTAACAATTCCAATATTCTTGTTGGCCATATAGTCCTCTTTTACGACAACTTCTGGAGCGGCTGCATCAGCACTGCCATTATTGGCCTTCGCATTAATAGTAATAACAGGCTTTTCTTTATCTACAGTAAAGGTAATGCTCTTGGTTTTCGATTTATTTCCAGCTTCATCTACTGCCGAAACAGTAATGTGATACGTTCCTGTTTCTGCAGCATTAAGCGTATTAGTGCTGTTAACCGCATTGCTCTTAAACGAGAACGGAACGCTATACTTCTGACCTTTTCTCTCTCTATATGCTGTTACGCTAACCTTATTTGTGTCGTAATAACGCTCATTTACAGATATAGATACGCCCTTATTGGTATTGTAATACTTGCCCTCAGAAACGCCAGACAGATCAACAGTTGGTGCTGTGCTATCTTTTACGAATGAAATAGAAGCCTTCTCACCTACATTGCCAGCTCTGTCAATAGACCAAGCCTTAACCGTATAATCTCCATCTACAGTATATCCGTCAAAAGCATCTCCTTTGCCTTCTTTGATAGTCTTGCCATCCGCAATCACTTCATAGTGAATTTCAGCCTCTTCGTTTGCAGAGAACTTTGCCATATCTGGCTTCTGATAATGTCTCTTTGCTGTTAGACCACTAATAGTAGTTACTGGTGGAGTCTTATCAATAGTGAAATGCAGACTCTTTACAGTCTCGTTACCAGACTTATCTACTGCCTTAACAGATACATCATACTCACCCTCTTTGGTGATTGTCTGCTCAAGTCCACTTACTGCCGAACCATTGATAGTCATTTCCTTAGTAGAAATGTTAGCATCTTCAACTGAGGCTTTAATATTTACGTCTTTATTGTAAAATTTTCCGTCCTCTACGCCATTAATATCTACTTTTGGTGCTACATTATCTTTATGGATAGACAGCGACTTAACTTCTACGTTTCCTGCCTTATCTGTAGCTTTTACTGTAACATTCCAGAGTTCATCAACTACATATCCAGATGGTTCGTCCTTTAATGATATAGAATTACCCTCTTTAGTAATTGTGATTGGAGAACTATTCTGCTTTGCAAGAGTAAGCTCCATCTTTTCAATGTTTACATCATCAGTAGAAAACTCAACATCACTTATCTTTTTAACAAAAGCACCATCAACAGTCTTTGAACTAATAACAGGCTTTGTTTTGTCTATAGTGAATGAAACGTCCTTTTTAGCTTCATTTCCAGCAGCATCTACAATAACCACCTTAAGGTCATAATGGCCCTCTTTAGAGATTGTTAGGTTTCTATTTAAAGCTGAACCCTTAATGTTCTCACCAGATAGTGTTATGCTTGACTTATCTACATCAATATCAATATTGTCATTTGCCTTTACATTAAGTGTTATATCCTGATTGGTGATAGCTCCGTCTTTCACGCCTTTAATATCGAATGTTGGCTTTTCATTATCAATATTAAAGTATTTTTCAATAGTGAATTTCTTAGCAGAGTCCTTATATTCTCCGCTAACAACAAGCTTATACTTCCCATCTTTTTTCAGATCTTTCAAAGATATATCTTCGCCAACAGAATACTCTTTTGACAGAATAGATGTCGAATCTTGTTTAACTTCAACCTTAATCTTGTTGTCTACTACGTCTTTATCAGTATTAACAACAATTTTTTCTATTGATTGAGCAGCCTTATCTGGAAGCCCTTCAATAGTCACGCCCTTCTTTTCTTCTCCTGCATAAAACATAGTCATGCTCGCAATCAGCATTATAACTATCAATACAGAAAAGACGGTTTTTCTTTTCGCAATCATTACCTTTTTACCTTTCTATTAGTTTTTGGGTTCTAAATTATGGGAACATTATATCTTACTTATGTTCAAAACACAAGTGCTTCGAGTAAAAGAAAAGACGGCCTTGATGACCGCCGTTTTCTGCTAGACATTCCTTAGCGCAAGGGAATACTAACTTTTATTTCTCTTGTATGAGTTAAGTATAACATAATCGACCAAGATATACAATCACTTAATCCAAAAATGTTGTCTTTTCCTCATCATCTGCTGAGAGAAATTCAGTCTTTTCATCTTCAATGCCAAGAAATGCTGTTTTCTCATCACTATCTTCTAAGAAAGTCGTTTTTTCTTCGCCATCCTCTAAAAATATTGTTTTCTCCTCATCAGCATCAAGAAAATCCGTCTTTTCATCTCCTACGGGGAGGAAATCAGTTTTTTCATCCTCTTCCAAAAAGCTTGTTTTTTCTTCATAGACAGACTCATTATTCTGTTCACTGTTCATTCTAGCCTCAGCCTTTTTATACAAAGCCTCAAGATCTTCAAGTTCTTTGCTTGCATCTGACTTCGCTGGGATAATACTTAGTTCGCTTAAAATCTTAACCTCACCAGTATCACCGCCACGATTGATATTTTTCTTATCCAGATTATCAAAGACCTTTCTGCTCTCATCAAGTTTCTGGTTGTAAATCTCCTGTGCTTGTTCGAACTCTTTTACTCCAGAGATTGTTTCCAAAACATCATTTTTGTACAAATGATATAGTGCTGCGATAAAGAATAAAATGCCTAGCGCAAGAAGTATTTTGCTAACATAATCTAATACCATTATTCTTCACCGCCTTCCTTTGGAACGTTATACGCAAGCTCGATTTTTTCTTTTGCTGTAACGATAGAAGCTTTAACAGCCTCTTTCTTCTCTTTCAATACCTTAACCCTCGTGTTTATACTATCAACGTTTTTCTCAACGGCTGATACAATTGACGTAAGATTGGATTTTGAGATCTTTTGCTCTCTCATTGAATCTGCGTTTTCCGAAAGTAGTCCAAGAATTAACTGATCGGAAGCAAGCATAATACTATGTTTGTCATCACTATCTAACTTTTCATTTTCTTTTAGAATGTCACTCATACCACGCAGTAGCTTTTCATAGTCTTTCTTTGACGGCTCTTTTACGATTGCAGAGTCATCTTGCATGATATATGCCCTATAAAACTTAGCCATGCTTACATATATTTTCGCAGATGAATATTTTTTACTCGCTGCATTAAAATATGGTTCTCCAGCAACAAGCTTCGCTCTGATGGATTTCTCACTATATGACCCAAGAATCTTTTCCCCCGCAATCATAGATACATCTTCTATTTCAGTAATATCTTCTCTATGTTCCCCATATATATGAGAAAACTCAGATAGTTCGTTCTGATCAATCTCTTTGCCGTAATAATTAAGTAGTGCTACATACCCAGCAGTTTCTGATGGCTTTACATCAATTGCTTTTATGATATTAGCCTTACTTGGAACTCCCGATAGCAGCGCCGAGTATCTGTTATTTTTCTGGAAGTAAGAAGTAATAAACGAACCTCCCGCAATAACAAAGCATAAGGTAGACAGCCCCAATAACGTAAAGAACTTCTTGATCACCTTCTTCTGTTTCTTTAAAAACTTATCATCAAGTTTTCTATAGTTAAGCAGCGCCTTTTTAAGTTCTTCTGTACTTTGGTATCTCTTTTTAGGATCTTTGTTAGTACATTTGAGGATAATTTTGTCTAGCCCAGATGACAGATTTGGGTTCTGCAATCTAATACTAAATATATTTTCCTGATACGAAGATGGATTTACGCCTGTTAAAAGCTGAAAAAGTGTAATTCCCATACCATATACATCAGTTCTAGCATCTGTTTGGCCCTTGCCTTCGTACTGCTCTGGAGCTGCGTAGCCTTCTGTTCCTAAAGCCGTTGTATCTTCACTTGCGTTCTCCTTGTATTCTCTAGCAATACCAAAATCTATTAGTTTGATATTACCGTCTGGCGAAAGCATTATGTTTGCTGGCTTCATATCTCTGTATACAATGCCTTTGCCATGAAGATATGTCAGCACATCACATAATTTAACACCCCATGATACAACGGTATCTTGTGCCTGAGGGCCACTAGAAGTAACTACAGTCTTAAGGTTTTCACCCTGTACAAAATCCATAATTATATAAAAGAACTTAGGATCTTCTTCAATACCTACAATTCTTGGAAGCATAGGATGGTCTAGGTTCTTCATAATTGATGCCTCAGCCATCAACATAGATGTTGTCTGAGACGAACTCTTCCTCACCTTTTTAATAGCCCACTGCCTATTAAGCTTCTTATCTAACGCTAAATAGATAGCACTATTCATACCTCCCGTATTGAGAAGCTTTAGTATTTCATATTTGCTATCTATTGTCTCATTTCCTATTTTGGCCATCAATTTCCCTTTCTAATCACTTTTGTTATCTTATCTGTTAAACTCTGTGGAACATCAATACTATTGCAAGATCCGAGAAGTTGAGCGATATATGGCAAACCTTCACTCATTTGCAATTCACAGCAATATCCTTTTCGTTTATAGTCTACATGAAATACAAAAGAATTCCCACTCTTAACAAAATCATAGTACGAGCGAACACAGTTTTTCATTCGCTTGCCTTCCTCGGCTAAGAGATGTTCGCTGTCAAGAACAATCACGTTAAGAGATGATTTTTCTAAATTATCTCTTATGTGCTTCCACTCTTTTGTTAGTTTAATTTTCTTTTTGCTAAGTTTATTTTCTACTTCCAAATATCTAGCTAAAACCTCATCATGCCAACGCCTAAGTCCATCTATGCTTCTTGCTGAAACCTCCGATTTCTCCTTTAACACCGAAAGCATATTCATTGTATCTTTGAGAACACTCATTCCGCAAGGAAAATCATTTCCTGTATATTTATCTGGTAAGCTTATCCCGCACCTAGAGCTTACATAACTTGAATACATATAAAACCAATATTCTTTATTCATTGTTGATTTGAACTTGGTGAAATATTCTTCTCTATGGACCTGAGCATACCAATTTATGAATCTAACAAATTCAGTATCAGTCACCTTTTGTTTTAATTTCAGTATAGCAGCAATCTCTTTAAACGAATATTTATTGATCTTAACATACTTGATTATGTTTTTTAATCTCTTCCACTTATTAAGCAATACTTCATTTCGGCTGCTATATCCCATAACATCTTGGTATGTTAGTGTTTTGTTTTCTACCTTACCGTATCTCTCACTCTCCCTAACAAAATCTCTAGCGATCAAAAAGTCTTTACACTTTAATACTAAAGATTCGCTTGATGGCAAATAATCAATAGGCATGCTGATCGGTAGGCTAATAAATCTGCCATTCTTCATTTTTGTCAAGACGGCTAGATTATCAAAATAAATAAGCCTTATGGAATCAGCTCCATAACTCTTTGTTCTTCTCATATTTACATAATCCATGATGACATTAAGATTATTCGCCTTATAGGTGCAATCATATTCTTTGATTGCCAAAGAGCTGTCAAAAAACTCATACACGATAATTTTGTATGGTAACAATAACTCACCTTCATCTATGTTATATGGCAATAAAGCCTTTCTTATTCCACTTACCATATCTTCAATATCATCACAATCTACCTTGACTAGTGATTCGTCTGCGTTGATTTTATAAAGAAAATAATAAGTATCATAATCCGATTTTAACGGCTTGCTTTTATTTAGAATGTCTATAATTTCTTCCCTAAACATCTCTTTCTCCTTTGTTTTATTATATCATACCTAGCTAATATCTCCAAGTTTTACGCAAAAAGAAAAACCCCTACTTAGAGGGGTTAATTTCTTTTAATTCTTTTAGATGTTCTACCAGACCATCAATATCGTCCTTGGAAAACACATCATTATTAAAAATAATGTTTGCAGATCCATTTACAAATTTAAGCTCTGGCAAAAGCGGATCTCGGTGCTTGTAGGATATTACTTCAATGTCAGGAGATCGCTTGACATCAATAGTATAATCACCCTCTTTGTACCGAGAGATGTTCATTTCACCTATCTTTCTGTAATTACTAAGCATTAATCCCTCCTTTCACGGACTCCTTCATATTTGCTATGAGTTCGTCAAGGCTACTATAGTTCTTGCCAGAAGCAAAGAACTCAGAAACAATTAATGCACAAAAATCTCCGACAACATATCTGTCATCAGTTTCAGGGCAGAACTTCTCAACGCCAGCTTCTTCTGCTAGGCGATTGAGCATCTTGCAAGAGCCGATAGCCACTTCATGAGCATCTCTTCTCTTCTGGTCGAGAGAAGCTATTCTACTAGCCCTCTCTTCGCCATCATATCTTACAGAGATGATAGCCATCTGAGTCTCCATAGAGTAAACCCTGTTTACATATTCAGGGAAACTCTTCATTGAATCAGAGATCATCTCTAGGATGAACTCGTCATTTGCGAAAAAACTAACTAATTCCTCATAATTCTTTTTCATTTTTATTTTCTCCTTGTTTAATAATAATTTTGTATATGAAAAGACATACCATGCGGCATGCCTGAAAACTAAAAAACAAACCTCTCGGCTTGCTGTTATCATTTATATGAATATAGTCACTTCTAAAACAAACTCTCAAAACCAACTATAGTATGCAAGTATTATAGCTTATTTGTCCGATATAGGCAAGTGATTTTCGCAGATGAGAAATTTAGGAATCTAGCAAACCTGCCGAACTTTAAAATACTCATATGCGAAAACTGGCAGAGAAAATACTTGTCTGCGAAAATATATAAGCAATAAAAAAAGAGGGCTGACGCCTCTTTGTCAACCCATACCTATATCAATATACCTATTAGCCATAAAAACCCCGCTACGGTCAAATTTTCGTGGTTCTCGCAGGTCTAAATCTCTATTAGTATACCCGTAATATTGTCTGTTTCCCCCGTCTCTTTTGACATAATAACAAGCTCGGTTAGTTTTTCTTTCGTGTTTTTCTTTTTCTGCCTAATAACCTCTTCAATATCCTCAATTTCTATGCGGTTATATAAGCCATCCGAGCAAAGAAGGAAGAAATCACCATCTTTATATTTACCTCTAAAGAAATCTGGCTCAACATCACTACTCATACCAAGACACTGTGTCAAGGTGTGAGACTTCTTATCTAACTTTGCTTCTTCTACCGTCATATTGCCAGCATCTATTTCTCTTTGAGCGAGTGTCTGATCCTTTGTAATCTGTATTGGCTTAGAACTAAACTTATATACTCTTGAATCTCCTATATTAGCAACTATGTACTCTTTATCTTTAAGAATAATGATTGCAGCAGTCGTTCCCAGCGAGCAGAGATTCTCCTTTCCATAAGAATATATCTCATCATTAATATCCTTAAGAGCCTTATTTAGCGAATTCTTAATCTTTGTCTGACTATGCAGCTCCTTGATGTTGTCCTCAAACCATCTCTCAAGTATAATCTTAACCCTTCTTGAGGCTTCGCCGCCCTCATCAGTACCACCCATGCCGTCTGCGACAACGGCAAGCAATACTTTATCGCCATTTACCACTTTGGGAATAACGAATTTATTATCCTGATTATATTCCCTTTTATTCTGATCTGTAATCGTAGATATTTTCATTAAACATCCTCCTTCTAGTAGCGATATACAAACTTCTTATTTGCGAAAATAATCTCTTGGCCATCCTTAAGCTCCACATCTGTATCAGCCATAAGTTTATTACCATTTATGAATGTTCCGTTAGTAGAACTTAAATCCTTGATAAAATACTTGTCTCCATATTGGACTACTTCTGCATGATGTCTTGATACAACCTTATCAGCTATAACTAAGCTACATGTTTGACTCTTACCAATCGTAAATGGATTGCTTGTGACCTCATATACATCACCAGTGCTTAAATCCTTAAGGATTGGGTTTTTATCGTTAGCCCCAAGGAATGTCGTTCTCTCCTCAGAATAAAGAGGCTCTTTCGGTCTTTCTGGCTCTCTGTTCTTTTCAGTTTCCCTTTTTTCGTTTTCCTTAAAAGGTAGTTCGCCATTAGTCTCAATTGCAGCGACCTCTTCTCCCTCATATTCTTCGACTTCTCTTGCAACTTGTTCTGTTAGTCCGTATTTATCCTTTATACGTTCAATGTCAGAAACATTGTCATATGTTGTACTCAGCATATCCTCACTTAAAGCTATGATGTTTTCGTCTAGGTCTTTAGGCTCTAAAAAACTCTTATCCATGTTCCTACCTCCTGACAAACTCATTCATTTTGTTGCAAACATTCTTAAACTCTTTTTTATCGGTTATTTCGGTTAGCTCATAATCGTTACCCTTCTTCTTACACTTATAAAGGTAAACCGACTTATCTTCGCCAAGAAAAGCCGCATATCGCTCCCCATCAACCATCAAGCTTCCAAGTATCTGCGCCTCAATACTTTCGTTATCATAAAATCTTAGTGTAACCACTACAACCTCCTCGCTTTCTTTATAATTGGCAGTTTATCAAGATCGTTATCCTCAGCATAATAACTATCCACTTTACCCTCTATGGTAATAGCTTCCCCATCAGAGAACTTATCACTGCTTTCAAAATCAACATCAATAGAGCAGCATCTAGCAGCATCATAAAACCTAATGACCTTACCCTTGCCAATCATATAATATGTTCCGTGTACCTTTAATACATCTCCACGGTATTTATCTATACTAGCTATTATTCTAGCTATCTCGCTATACTCCACATTTTCATTCATCTTAGATAAATCAATATACTTTGCTTGCCTTACGCTATGTTTTTGTTTATCTTCGCATGAGCATAGGCTTGTAATAGCTATCACAACTATTATAATTACCACCATTTTTCTTCTAATGTTTAAACATCCCAACATCATTCAAATAATAATACCCCTCTTTTAAGTTATCTGGCAGATTAACAACAAAATACTGTTTCCCTGTCTTTTTGATTGGGTCGTTCAGCACTGTTATTTCAGCAGACTTAAATACCTTAGTATCTGCTTTAACCGTTACAGTCTTTGTCTGTGTACCTACAAATAACGTCAGTTTATAGAACTTATTCTTTTGAAGTCCAACTAACGCATTCACATCTGTATCAACATTGCTAAATGGCAGCTTCTTCGAATTATTAATCTTACTTATCTCCAGCAGCTCATCAAGATCTGGGCTAGTGAAAACAGTAGTAACTTGCGAGCCAGAACATACATTTTGAGTTGATACAAACATAGAGTTCTCATCATCACCAAGAGAGACTCTTGCACCAATAGTATATCCAAGAGACTTAAATCTCTCTAGCGTGTATTCTTTAGGCATATCATCTTGCTTCTTAAAAACAGCCACTAGTGGAGTCTTGCTTGTAACTCTAGGAGTTATTTTATCGTAATCAAGTTTCTGCTTCTTATTATCTACATTGGCCCACCATAAACTTCTGGTTGGGTCGTGATCAGTTGATGGCTCTTCGTAGCCTTGCACTGATCTGTTTAATGGTGTGAATGTATTATCTGTATTTTTAACATAAAACCCAAATTTGTTACTCTCGTAAATCTCATCAAGTGTATATTTAATTGCTTCCCCCTTCTTTGTCGCCACCTTATCTTTACCGCAGGCTGCGAGCGATAGCGGAATTATTAATATCATTAGTATTACTAAAAACTTCTTCATTTTTTCTCCTTTTTAGCAAAGCAAAAGAGAGGGAAAATCCCTCTCTCGTGCCGTACAAAATCACATTATTAAACAAAGGAAGGCAATCTTCATGGAAGTTTGACATCATGTCCGTAGGGAGTTGCCCGCCCCCTTAGTTATATTATAGCATATCGATTCTATTTTCCCAATAGCTTTCTGCCACTCAAAATGTATTTATACTCAAACACATCGAGAAATTGAAGTCCTCACGGAAACTTCTTACTGCTTCAACGTGTATGCTTTCGTACTAAACTACTCACAAGTTCTTGTACACTCCACAGTCGTAAATTCCTGCGATAGCCCGCAGTACATACCTACGTTTGCTTTTATTATGCAATTTCATAAGTTAAAGCATCTCTTAGATTAAGAGCAGCATTAAGATCTCTATCCTCGATATAGCCACAATTACAGCGGTATATTCTATCTGAAAGTTTTAAATCCTTCTTGATAGCACCACAGCAGTGACATATCTTAGATGACGGAAACCATTTATCTACGACTCTTAATTCAATACCGTTTTGATTACATTTAGCTTTGAGCTTAGTTCTAAATTCATGGAACTTTTGTGATACAACGGCTTTTGATAGATGCCTGTTCTTCATCATTCCTGACACATTCAAATCTTCAATAGTTATATAAGATGGCTTGGTTTTCACTATCTCAGCTATTGATTTATTGATATAGTCAGTACGGATATTACCTAATTTATGATGAAGTCTTTGTACTTTGAGCTTTTGCTTTTGTATATTCTTTTGAGTGGACTCTCCTTTCTTTAAACTCTCATATTTGCGTGAGAGACATCTTTGCTCCCTACGCAACTTCTTTTCTAACTTTTTAATTTTTGCTGACTTATTAATGTTTTTATAGGTTTTACCATTAGAAACAATCACAAAGTCCTTTAGTCCTAAGTCAATTCCTATACCGTCATTACTATTATTAGTAATCTCCGTATCAGGAACTTCCACAAGAACCGATACATAATATCTTCCTGCTTTGATGGATATTGTGCCGCTTCTGATTTTCCATCCGTCTTTAGTTGTTGGTATATAGCCTTTTTCTTTAATGCGCACCCAACCTAAAGTGGGTATTTTTAACCTATGCCTCTCACACCTACAATCCTTAGGATTATCTTTTACAAAATACATTTTTACATCGGATTTACCTTTCTTTTTAAATTTAGGAAAGCTACTCTGATGTTTAAAAAATCTTCTAAATGCAGTATATCCATTTTCAATAGATTTCCTTACAGCCTTCGAAGATACTTCTTTAATCCACGCTCTCTCAGGATTATTAGGAGTGTACTCATTATTAAGCCATAAGCTAAAATTATTGCCAGTCATAAACTTTTCACCTTTATCATGTAAAGCTTTGTTGTAACCGAGATAAAAGTTGTAAATATATCTGCAAACACCGACAGTCTTATTGATCTTAGTCTTTTGCTCGACTGTCGGATTTATTTCCGTTTTAAAGCTTTTTAACATTTTTCATCCCCTCCTATTTATTTTTACACATTTAATTACTATTGATAATGATTTTAATTACTTAAATTTTCTCCTCCTTTTTTTTCCTTCTAATTTCATTGGAAGTCTAAATTTCATCTTTCGTCTCTTTTTCTTGTATGCGAGATATTCTAGTAGAAATTCCAAGAACGACTCATTATTTACTCCAACAATAGCGAAAAGCACTACTGGTATAACTAGTATTATATATGCCACTATTTTTATAATTATGTCATATGGATAAAATATAATTTTCCATACAAGTGTAAGTAGTAAGCCTATAACTACGGCTTCTATCATATTTCTCTTTTTGAACCTTCCCCCAAGAACTCCACCATCATCTCCTATATTGATTGGGATGAAATACTGGACCTGTTCATAATTATCGTCATCATACATATTAGTCTCCTTAAAAGCAAAGAGAGCGGAAATGCCCGCCCTCTCAGCTCGAAAATAAAAATGAAAAACCAATCTTTTGTCTACTACAAAGAAAGGAGTGGACCTAAGCCCATATTCATTATACCATATCGAACTTCAAATCCAATAGGTTCTGGCAACTATTTTCTAAATCCTTTACCTTTTTCGATTAAAGTTTCTGGATCTACCGATACAGCAGGATTATCCGCTCCATTTCCGTTATCTCCTTTATGGACTCTAAAGTGAAGGTGATAACCATATTTACCGTCACCGTTACCAACATTACCTACTTGCTGGCCTTTCTTTACTGTCTGCCCTTTAGAAACTGTGATTGCTGACATATGGCCATATAGCGTCGAATATCCATTAGGATGAAGGATTATTACATGCTTTTGGTAGCCACTACCAGAAGCAGCATATACAACTTTACCATCTTCCGCTGCATAAACAGGCGGTGTTTTAACGCCAACAGTAACCATATCTAGTCCATCATGGAAACCTCTCATATGACCTGGTCTTTTACCCCATCTTCCATCAGATGTCCTTGTTGCAATAATAGTCCAAGATGCATTACCGAGTGGATTACCAAGTGTACCAGAGCCAACCGTTCCCATTAGGCCACTTCCATCAGCACTTCCTTCACCGCTTCCATAATCGTGATTGCCATATAGCATCTCCATATGGTTATCAGCAGTAGTCGTTACAACATCACCGACTCTTGTGTCTTTGCCAGCAAGAAGCACCCCATCCTCGGTTTTATATATATCATCTGGATTCATCCCAAATACGCTAGACATGATTTTATCTGACGAAGCTGGTTTAATTTCAACCGAAGCATAAACTTTCTTGCCTTCGTCATTTTCTACTATATCACCATAGACAACATCATAAAGTTCTCCATTATGGCTACTTAATGCTTCTTCTAGGTCTTTCTTAGGCTGCGTATGCCTACGCCACTCCTGATACTTGAATTTAAGCCTATCCCATGTGAAGAACTTAACTGTCTTATAAGCTTTACCAAACCATGTTTTTGGATCTTCCTTATCGGCCTCAATTTTTGGTACAGGGTATAGCTGATCTTCTTTTACAGAAAAAGCTGCAAGTATTAACGCCATCTGCCTTGATCCAGCACCTATATTGCTTGGGTCTCCACTACCTCCAGATGAGGAAGCTGAAATACCTCCACATTGCTCTAGTATAACTTCTGCACCAGCATATCTTGATGCCAAATTTGCCTTCTGAACTGATGGTCTCTCAATCAAGGCTGCATAGTTAACTGTCGCCATAAGAGGATCATCACAAGCAGCATACTCTTTATAGCTCTTTATTAACGGAACAGAAAAGAAGCCTTTCGCATATGCATTTAGCTTTCTTGAATTGCCAAACGACTTATGCTCTCTACCTTCCTTAATCTCATATACACCGAACTTCGCTTGGAGTGAAATATCATTAAAATCTCCACCCTTACCTTTTATAAAAGTGCGAAGATCTGTTTCTCGGCCACCAGTCCACTGACCAATACCTTTAGACCCGTGACCATCACTAGATATAGCAGAAGTATTCCAGCGTGATTCTTGCCAGTAGTTACCAAGCATACCAGCGGCTGCCGCAGGGCTAAGCCCACTAGACAGCATAGTCTTGTATATTTCATCAAGTTTAGACTTGTTTTTCTTGTATTTAGCAAGAGCGGCCTTCTTTTGAGCTTCTATTTCTTTTGATGGATAACCAGATTTACTTCTAATAGCCGAAAGCTTGTCGGCTGCACGATTATCACTCGTCTTTGTGGTCGTTACCTCTGCGCTCTTGTCTGACGTCTCACTAGAGCCATCACTCCTTCCAATCAAATGCTTTTGCTTCATTGTTTCTGAGATCTTGACAATCTGCTTAGCACCGCCATCATCAGCATTTATTATCTTAACTATAGACTTAGCCGCCTTATTTGTATCAGATTCTTTCTTTAAGGCCTTATATTCAGCCTTACTAAGTTTATCTTTGGCCATAACATCAAAATAAGCCGCCTGATTAGATATATCTGTAGCTTTAGTTCTAAGATCACTACCATCTTTCGGATCAAACTTTTTCTTGAGCCATCTTTCGTAGCCATCTTTATCGAGTTTTATAATACCAACTTTGGTTGTAGCATCACCCTTTAGACCCTCACTACCAATAGCGTCCATATTATAATCGGATTTAGATCCTGTGTAATAAGATGCAGCAGCCATAGCTATAAGAGATGCCGTTTGTGAATATCCCTTTTTCTTTAAGGCATCATAGAAAGCATGTTCAGTTTGATATTGAGTATCCATGTTTTTTGTTTGCTCAGCTCCGAGAAAGTCTGAGGAGTCAACTATGTTTGCTTGTGTCGCCTCATAGTCAACCCCATCAGCCTTTGCCTTTGCTTTTATCTTGTCATAGACAGCCTCATGCGAATCTGTAAGGTGAGAACTTATTATATCAGCATACTCTTGTTCCTTTTGCTTGATTGAGTCAGCGTTAAGCTCTTGTTCTATCTTTTTATCCTGAATTGGATCTATTTCATCATCAACGTGAAATATTACATTCCAGAGAAGATTTGGAAGAGACATAAGAAGTATTGCTGGAACAAGGATAAATATAATCAAGAATCCAACAATAAGCTTTTTGCCCGTTTCAGATTGAGCTACTGCAACTGCTGCTCCAATAGCAAGGCCCACTGGACCAGCAGCTGCACCGCCTTTAACCGCAGCCGCCTTTGAACCAGCACCAGTAGCTGCCTTCTTGGAAGCTCCCTCGGCGGCGGCCCTTTTAGCACTTTTAGCTGCGTTCTTAGCCCTTCTTGCGGCATTAACAGCTTGGCGTTCTCTACCAGCACTTTCGTTCATGTTGTTATTTAAATCGCCCATGCTGTCATCCCCCTTTCGTTACATTGCGAATTCTTCGAACGCATCCTTTTGTCTTGGAAGTGGCCTTGGCTTAAAGTAAATCGCATTTGCCTGATCTGGCGTTATGTTGCCATTAGCAAGCGAATTCTCAAAAGCTCCTGCTCCTTCAAGCTCTATCATAGCTCTTCCATCAATTAATATTGCATCAGCTCCATTAACTACACCCTTTTGTGCATCAGAAACCCAATTTTCGTTTTCTGCAATAACTCTAGGATCTAATGAAGCTACCTGAACAGCATACATTGTTTTACCATCAGCATATACTGGCATAACACCATGAGAGCCATCAGCATTACACATCTCGTCCTCTGTGTTTGGTACAACTATCTTGTCATAACCATCAAACGAGCCAGTAATATCATCTCCCCTTTTAAGACCGAAGATAGCCTCACCTGTAGTGTAATGACCTAGTGCATCCTTACCAGAGTCATAGTTAGCCGTAGAGAACCCATTAAGCATATTATTACCATCACCCGTATATCTGCCCGCAAATATATCATGTGCTGGCGTTACAGAAGCAGCAGACGAACCCATAACAATTTCGTTAAGGTCCTTACCACCGCCATAAAGCGTAGATACAGAATCTCCAAATGATGTAGTCATAGATTCTTTAGCGTGATCGGTGTATTTATCATAAATGCCCTGCATTTCTCTATTGAGAGATTTAGCACTAGCAGCGCTCCTTGCCGCTAATATTGGCGAATTATCTCCAGACCCTGCAAAGAATCCTGAGTAAGTACCATCACCGTTAGCTGTGAAGTTAGCCTTATCGGCCTTATCAAGCTTATTAAATTTATCCTGATCAATAGTTCTCATCATTCCACCATTATTGAATTTAAGTGATTGCTCGCCTCTACCTATGCTTGTTGCAGCCTTATTGATTGCATGTTCATTACCGCTAAGGCTTTTAGCAAGTGCTGGGTTTTGCTTTTTGAGGTTATCCATAGCCTTCTTGTAAGCACCTTCGCCTCGCTCAACTTTACTAGAACCAAAGGCCTGTCCACCAGCAGTTTGGCCAAACGCCTTGTTTGCCTTAGACATACGGTCTGCTGGGTTCGTTTTCCCGAACTTACCACCACTGGCAGTTCTAAGAGCCTTGTTAGCCCCAGTAGCAAGTTTAGATAGTCCGTACGCCGTACCAATAGCGCCTCCAAGCGCCCTTCCAAGATTTCCACCAGCCTGTGCCGTAGATAATCCTAAAGCTCTCATATGCTGGTCTACCTTTTGACCAATTGTTAGCCAAGCAACCAAAGCAAACATATATACAAGATATGAAGTCATATTCATCTTTTTCATGTTGTTGATTCCGAGATTGCCAAACGTAAACATTGCCCCGAAAAACGAATTTAGGAAGAACGCATTTAATATCATCAACATGAATTGTGAGAATACCATTCTTACCCAAGAAGAAAACACATTAGTAGTCTCTTTTGAACCAAGCCCTATAAATGGTAGTGGTGCTGTATAAAATAAAACACCAAGAAGAACATATCTCTCAACCATCTCTAATAGAAGCTTAAAGAAGTTTATTATGATTGCACCAAGACATATGATACAGATAAGCGTGAAGAATAAAGTTCCAGCCGTTTTATCTACTGCTGCTACGCCTTGATTGGTAACATCCATATATCCACTCACCTTTGATGGATCAAAGAATGAAGTTGTTGCGCTTTCTATCGCTGAGTTTACCGCCGCTGTGTTATCGGCCAGCGCCTTTGTGGCCGCAGCTTTATTGATTCCAGACGGATTCATGACGGCCGCACTCATTGCAACCTTTTGAAATTCTATGTATATAGTATTAAAGAAATACTCGAATATAATAAACAACCTATACGAGAACATTATACCAATCATGCTTACAACGAATCGTCCAAGCACCGTTATTGGATGATCTGCTCCCTGCACTCCCGCACCAGCCTTAATAAGAGACAAGACAGTTAAAATAATTAGTATGGCAATAGCCACAATTATCATTGTTGTCTTAAATGCCGCTACGGGAAAGATAGCATCAAATAAATCGGTAGCATTAGCCCCAGCAGTTTGCGAAGTGTCACCAGAGTAACTTGCTAGTGTTTGTGCTAGTGTTGGAGAACTAGGACTTGCCATTGTTGGGAAATTCGCTCCGATATTTATTCCAAATAATGCGATAAAATTACCTGCAAGCGTCTTAAAAGCCATCTTTAAAACGCCAAGTAAAACATCAAATATACTGCCGAGAATCCAGCTCATTATCTGCTCCTAACTTATTATGAAAAAAGGCTAATGGGATAAACCCACTAGCCGAGATATAACGGATATTACAATTAGATTGTTGTGCTAGTCTGACCAGCCCCATTGTTACCGCCAGCAGTTAGCTTAGCTACGGTTGCTGCAATGAGTCCGATTAGATTGATTCCGATCCAAGCTGCAACTACTCTCTTGATCCTATCCTTAGCCTGTCTTGCAGACTGTGGATCACTAGATGCACCATACATGATGAATCCGATTAGCGCTACTAGGAAGAACACAACATTGGCTATAATAAGACCCATGCTGAACAAACTCTTACCCATTGCCTTTGCTTGACCAGTAAAGTCTACTGCCATAAAGTTTGCTACAGTTCCCACCATAGCTCCAGCAGCTCCGCACCCACCAAGCATCTTCTTTTGCGCAGCAGATGGATCTACCATTGCTGTCATTAGTTCAACTTTAGCTTCATCTCTAATCTCTACTGCAAGCTGTTTCATTTCCTTGAAACTTCTCATACGTCTGTCCTCCTTAATTTTTCTTGAAATATGAGTTTCAATCCACGCATCCCATGCGGAATGCGACGAGAAAAGCAGGGCTTTTGGCCCTGCTAAACATACTATGTAATTATTATTACATACAAAATTAAATTACGCAAGCGTTATTTTATGATGCCCCTCTAATTATTTTTCTGATTTACAAAGCTCTCAAACTGCTAAATATTATCTCACGCTCTGCTTCTCCGTGTGCTTAATTGATCCCCAAAGGAGTAGGTTCTCCTCATCCTTACCTACTATGAGGATAGATACAATGTCGCCAATCTCTGGCATTACCATTCTTGGGGCTTTACAGAATACATCAATAGGTCCTGGTAGGGAAACGAACACTCCTGATGCCTTATCAACATCTGTCTGTAGCATTGTTACCTTACCCTGATAAATGCCGTTCCTTACATATCTCTTGAACGCATCCTTGCGAGGATCTGGTCTTGCTTCCTTGATTGAAGCACCAAATCTTACTCCGCAAACATCTTCGTCCTTAACGACATTCTTAACTCTGATTCCCACAGAGTCACCAGCCTTATAAATGTCTCTGCAATTTTCAACCTTTGCATAAGATACATCCTTTGCTGGGATAACGCACTCAGCCCCGAAAGCTTCAACGTATACAAAGCCTCTTGTTGCTGCAAGAACTCTAGCCTCAATTAGAGAACCATCATGGATCAGATCTTCCTCAAAAATCTCACCCTTTCTTCTCCTAGAGTTGATTCCGAACCAATACTCGTTTCTCTTAATCTCCATAGCAGCTTTTCTTGAAGCGATTACAATATCCTGACCAATTTCGCCTCTATCGGACTTACTTCCCTTGATTAGCTGTAGTGGAATAACATCAATCTCAGCACCGATATACTGATAGATTCTTCTTGTCAGCTCTGTTTCGTTAACTCTTTCTTCGTCACTTAGATATGCGAGATCAAAGAACTCTTCTCTTGGAATAACGACCTTCCACCCATTGTAATAGCATATAGGCATCATTACGGTAGGTCTCTGTGGGCTTGGCTTAATAGGCTCAACACCCATTAGCCTTAATGTGATTGGAGACTTCTGCTCTTTAGCATTTAGAAGCACGGCAGAGGCTTTCTTGAAGTCGCCCATTACACGCTCCTGTGTATGGCCTTCTGTTCTAAGCATACCTCTCTGGTTTCTAAATCTCCTAGCGAGCCTCTTATTTAGCTTTTTCGCAGATGAGTTTTTTTCTTCCGAAGCTTCCTCGGCTACTTCGCTTACCTCTTCTACCTGACCCTGCACTACTTCATTCATTGTTTCGTTTACTACTTCGCTCATATCTTTTCCTTTCTTTTTCGCAGATGAATATTTTTATGTTTACAAAATACTTGTCTGCGAATTTACAACCTTCCTATTCCCGACTTACAGCTTGGTTTCAGCGGGAACTTAAATATAGCTTTACCTTTTACATTATTAACTTTTAAGAATCCAAAGATTCTTGAATCATAACTATTATCTCTGTTGTCACCCATAACGAATATATGCCCTTTAGGCACTTTATAATGTGCTTCTTCATAATGCCCCTTGATTGGGTCTGCCTTACCGTTGACATATACCTTGTCTGTTATATCAATGCTGTCACCTTCTGTTCCAATCACACGCTTAATCCATATGCTGTTTTTCTTAGGAGCTTTGAAGATGATTACGTCACCTTTCTTTATATGGCTATCCCTGATTGCGAAAACGCCGCTTCCTACATCTATTGTCGGCTGCATTGATTCGCTTGGGATTATTCCAATAAAAAGAACCGTTTTAAATATAACAGTCACTATGACTATGGTTGCAAAGATATATCCGTAATTTTTTATAAATCTTTTCATATTTAATTTTAAAGGGGGCTTATCGCCCCCAGATGCTACTTCTTATTCTTTTTATTTCTTCTAACGATATATGTGATACCGCCAGCAGCAATTACAAGAATTAATCCGTATACCAATATGTTTGAGTTATCACCAGTCTTAGGGCCGTTTGGCTTGTCAAGAACCTTAACAGTCTGACCCTTATCGTTGATGTCCTTATGATTGGCAACCTCCTCGCCCTTTGAGTTGTATAGAACCTCAAATGCTACGAGTTCTTTACCCTTAAGGTTCGTTGTATCAACAGTGAACTCAATCTTAGTTGTACCAGATGGTGTTGTTGGTACGAACTTTCCAACCGCCTCAACAGGCTTTCCGTTTTCAACGAGTGGATCGTTCTTATCCTTAACCATCATAGTTCCCTTCATTGTGTACTCCCTACCTGGCACGAGGTTTTCGTACTTAACTGTGTCAACTAGCTTTGTGTTGTTAGCTGCAATCACAGTCTTGTTACCCTTGTCACCCGTTAGAGTAGTTCCAATCTTAGGATAGTGAACCGACTGATCTTCGTCGTTAATGTCGCTATGTGTAGCAACCTTAATTCCGTTGTGATAGAGATCTTCAAATACTACAGTAGTTTCACCGTTCTTTAGCTTGCTGGAGTCATATACAAACTCAAGTTCAACGAATCCATCCTTCTGTTCGGCAGTAAACTTCTTAGCTGCTGTTACTTCCTTTCCATCAATAAGGATTGGCTTGTTAGTAGCCTTGTTCATAAGTTTACCCTTAACTTCGTATTCCTTACCGATTACTAAGTTGTTGTACATAACCTTATCAACAATCTTTTCTTCCTTGTTTGCCTCACCCTGATGTGAGTTAGTTGCAGCAGATTTAGCTGTTGTGCGAACCTTTGGAATGTAAACTGTCTGATCCTCATCTTCAAGGTCGTTATGGCTTACTACAAGCTTACCATCCTTATATAGATCTTCGAACACTACAGTAGTCTTACCCTCAAGGTCTTTTGCATCAAGTACATACTCTAGCTCAACTTCACCCTTAGACTTCTCAGCCTTGAATGTCTTAGTTGCAAGAACCTTGTTGCCATTAACCATGATTGGCTGGCCTGTAGCCTTATCCATAAGTGTTCCCTTAACAGTATATTCCTTACCCTTGATAAGGTTTTTATAAGTAACCTTATCTACGATAGTCATTTTACCGTGAACACCTACGTTATCCTTTGTAGTCTTTTCGCTTGCATTAGTCTTTAGCTGTGGTGGCTTCTGATCGTTTGTAAGCGTTCCCATGTTAACAGTTGTGTCGTCTCTTGTTACAGAAACTTCAATTCCAGTTAACATAACCTTATCTTCATTAGTCTCGGACTCAAGCTCATCAAGCGTGTACTTGCCATAAGGTAATGCGCCGAGCTTATCATTAACAGGAGCTTCATTTCCTGCCTGATCCTTCCCGAACCAAACTCCAGCTTCTGGATTTAGCTTAGACACATCAATCTTACCATCAACATAAGCCTTGTCATTTTCGTTTGTCTTATAAGAGTGCTTATTCCACTTATTCTCAGTCTTAAACTGGCCATTCTCATCTGTAACAACAATATGACTTTCACCAGTTGCTACATTAGTTAGCTTGAATGGAACATTAGCCATACGCTCATTAGACCCGTCAGCGATCTTAACAAACTCAAGATCATCACGCTTAACCTGCTCTTTTACCTCTGGCTCGTTGAATGTTTTTACGCTTTCAGCAGTTCCTTCTGCTGTAATGTTTCTAATGAACATTTCATCATTAAGCTTATATCCCTTTGGAGCAGTCTTTTCTTTGATTGTGTATGTTCCGAGTGGGAACACAATATTGTCCTTTGAGTCCTTATAGAACTCCCCAGAAACAAGTGCTGCATTAGCCGCTTCTGGATTTGTTAACTCTATGAAGCCTTTATTGTTTGTCTTAAACACCCATGTTCTTATAGGCTTTTTACCTTCAAGCTCAGCAGCAGTTTTGAACTGTCCGTCATATACGCTTACTTCAAACTCAGCACCTTCTAGCGAAGCACCACCAAGAGCGGAAGCTTTGCCAGTTTCAGCATCTTTCTTTCTTAAAAGAACATTTACTGGGTCGTTCTGAGGTAAATCTGGGAAGTCAAACTTCGTAATTTTGCCCTGCGGAACAGTAATTGTCTTAACCTCTTCTGAAAGAGCAAATCCCTTTGGAGCTTTCGTCTCCTTGACAGTATAGTCTCCTGCTGGCACAGACGCTGGTGCAGAAACACCATCCTTGTCAGTCTTTACTGTGGCAACTGCATTTCCATCACTGCCATAAAGAGTGAACTCAGCACCTTCTAGTGAATAGCAGTTTGGGAAATCCTTTAGCCATGCCTCGTTAAGTCCAGCTTTCTTAGTTACTTGGAACTCTCCGTTTGGATTATTCTTAAACCAAACCATATCCTGACCAGAACTTCCAGCCTTATATGCTGTAAACGAAGCTGGAGCAGATGGCTGGCTATTAACGTAAGCCATGAACTCATTTAAACCAGATGGATTAGTTTTTGTTCCTCTTCCACCAAGAGCATTATATCTGTTAGATAGAGCCTGAGACGTTACAGCAGTTCCCATTATTTCAACTCTGTTAGTGTTTGGACCCCAAACCTTGTATTTCCCATTATATGCAGAGTTTCCAAATCCAGACCATTGTGCAGGACCTTTATATCCATAATATAAGATCTTACGCATAGTGTCGTCCGTTAGAACAGAACCAGTCATTGATCCTGTTGTTGATGTTCTATCATGCTCAGCACAATATACTACGCCTCCATTTCCATCAGCAAATAATCCATGCTTGTTAGGTCTTGTTTTAGCACCACTTGAAGTATACCCATACTGATACTTCACAAGTCTAACAGTAATTGTGTCTGTAGCAGCGTTAACAGATCTAGCTCTTCTTACTCTAGGCTGCTCTGGCTTTGGAGAATTGATTGTGTCTCCACCACTAAATGTGGCTGTAATGCTTGGCTTATCGCCAGTAACCTTAAATGTTACATCACTAGTGTTTTCGGAAGTTTTCTTTTCGGAAACCTTTTCAACGCCATTTGTGTCAAATTTAACCTTGTTATTATCAAGAGCATAGGTACTTACAGTCACCTTATCTCCCTTGTCTGCTGGGACATTGTGATCTTCGCCAGCAAGAACTTCTTCCTGCGTTGCATCATCACTTCCAACTCTCTTTGTTACAAGAGTTCCGTTCTTTTCAGCAGAGACCTTAACATCAGTTGATTTCTCTGTATCAATAGTAGCACTTTTTTCTGTTTCAAAAGTCGCTTCAATAGATACATTATCAGCAGTCTTTACTTTGATTGAGCCGCTCTCCTTAGTTGCGGAGTAAGTTAGTCTATCAACCTGAGCAACATCACCTTCTAATTTAACCTCTTTATCAGATGTAAACTTAAGGCTCTGGCCCTTTGAGTTATAATTGATAGTATAATCCTCTCCTGACGGATAAGAAAACGCCTTATCTTTAGAAATAACGGTTTTAGTGTCGCCAGACATAGCGACTAGCGCATCAGACCTATCTGTATTCGTCTTAATGCTGACTTTTGATTGGATCGCAACAGACCCGTTTGGTACAGCCGCCCCGAATGAAGGCATCATACCAACTACTAGCGTAACCGCAAGCACAAGTGTTGCGACCATTCTTTTTAGATGATTTGTCATCACGTAAATTTCCTTTCTTTTTTTAAATTTAAAATTAACCGCTTAATTTGTTTTGATTATGGGAACTTTAACCTCACTCGACCTCCTCCTTTTCAAAACATCATTAGTTATAACATATTTTATACATAAAAACAAGAGGCGCTACTTCGCCCCTTGAGTTTACTGACAGTTAAGTAATTATTACATCCACCAATGTACCAATAAAGCCTACTCCGTAAAATACCAATACCATACAGAGTATTGCCTTACCTCTTGAACCACACTTCCTTAAGAAATAATCATATAGAAGCATGATTGGTATTAGTGGCAATATTATTATAGCGCTTAAGGCAAAACCTTCTAGTGCGCCATCAATCACACTTCTCATATTGTCACCTACTTATATCCAATGATATACCTTTCCGTTACAGTTTCATACTTAGTAACATAACCACCAACATATACACGCCTTGCGTTACTTGGCTCATTTCTTTCCGCATGAGCTATCATGTGTTCGGTACTTGGATTTCTGCAACCACAAGCACACTGCATATAAGACTCCTTCATTGGATCATATACCTGAACAGCTTTCTGTACAGTTCTAGTTCCATAGATAGGCTCTTTAGGCTTGCTTGCCTGAGTGCTAGATGAGCTTCCGCTAGAAGTAGCTACACTCCCGCTTTTCGCAGACGAGTTTTTCTCTGCCTTCTTCTCAGCCTTGCTAGGCTTTGAATTCTCTACAGGCTTACTTGCCTCGCTAGAGCTAGTAGCGGATTCGCTAGAAACAGCCTCGCTAGAAGCCTCTGGCTTATTCTCTTCTTTTACCTTATGAACCGCCTTCTTGGTAGGCTTCTTCTCGATAGGCTTATTATGGTTTATTCCATACACAGCACCACCGATAATTAATACAAGCACAAGTATGCTTGGGATAATAACCTTTTTCTTGTTTTTGATAATTTCTCTCATTTTTATTCTCCTCTCTTTAAAACAATTTGTTTGAGCTAACCTCTTAAACTCTATCTGGATTATACCAGTAAGTTTTTCTCATCTGCGAATAAACATTAAATATATTTAATACTATAAATTTCGCATACAAGTAATTTGCTGCTTTTCACGCTAAAAAAATGCGAAACAAAACGGGTTGACACTCCCTATAATAAGAGATTCTTGCTTCAACGACCACTACATTGCTACAAGAGCTTTAGTTTTACACGGTCTCCACAAGCGTAAATTCCCGTATGCCCTACGGTACTATTTATTCTTTAGGCTATGGATAGCCCTTTGTTTAATATGTTTATGCTTGCGTTAGTATCTCTGTCATGAACGGTGTGACAGTTAGGACACTCCCATTTACGCACAGCTAGATTTTTAATTAATGGATTCCTATATCCACAGCACGAACAAGTCTGGCTACTCGGGTACATTGTCGGCACTTTAATTATATTATTGCCATACCAATTAGCTTTATACTCTAGCATGCCAAAGAATTTGCCCCATGACACAGAGCTTATGTACCTTGCCAGTTTGTGATTACGCACCATATTTTTTATTTTTAGATCCTCTATGCAAATTACTTGGTTTTCGCTAATTAGCATAGTTGACAACTTTTGCAAAAAATCATCTCTTTGGTTTGTAATCTTCTCGTGAACTTTGGCAACTCTGATACGCTGTTTGTTGCGATTATTAGAGTTTTTCTTTTTGCGTGATAATCTGCGTTGCTCACGGCGAAGCTTTCTTGATGATTTTTCAAGAAACTTCGGGTTTGAAACGACATTGCCATTACTGTCAGAATAGAACTCTTTAATACCAACATCAATACCGATAGAGCCACCATTATTTTGTTTTGCCTTTGGTTCAAAATCTACATTGAGAACAACAAAATATTTATCCGAAGGCGTGCGTATAACCGTTGCGTTATTAATTTTACCAACTTCCATTGACTGACGAACCTTAACATATCCAAGCTTGGAAGCCTAATGTACTTTCCAACGATGCGAATATTATTTCTCCGATTCATCGTTTGATATGACTGACGTCCATGCTTATTTTTAAATACAGGATGTCTTGTGCGCTTCTGAAAGAAGTTAACAAAACCCTTATCAAGATTTCGAAGCGACTGCTGTAGTGCTACAGAATCCGCATCTCTGAGGAATGAAAACTCATCATTTCTTTTAAGCTCAGTCAGCATAGCAGATGTTTTATAATAATTGACTTTTTCACCATTTTCAAAAGCTTTATTGCGCATATCGAGACCTATATTGTATATGAGCCTGCAACAGCCAAAAGTTTGATTTATTAAATTTCTCTGCTTTTCATTAGGGTATATTCTAAATTTAACACCTTTCCGCATTAACTCAACTTCCTTTTTAATACTATAATATTTTTTAATCTTTAATATATGATACTTAACACAAAACCCCATAGCCGAAGCTACGGGGTTTGTATTAAGTCAGATAAAGAAGGAGAATCTTGCCTAAAATTTTGCCAAACGGCATTCAGACTAAATTCTTACAGCTACAATTTTATCGTATATCTATTCTCATGTCAATATCAAATTTTTATATCTCACCTATTTCCTGATGCCCGCAACATGCAGAACAGCAGTTCACCCATTGACCTTTTTCTTTGCTTGCGGTGGGCTGATTTTACTACAACAAGTTCCCAATCTATCGCAGTCGTGAGATTATTTGGCCTTTCAAATTCATCAAGCACGTTTACACCTTTAGGGATCGCTACCATCACGCCAATATTGAACATCTTACTGTTATCAATATCACCATGAGAAACTAAATCTTTATATGTTGGCATATCGGTAACTATGTAGTTCCTATCACCCTCGAAGTTCAATCCAAATCCACTCTTAAAATCTTCTCTACACGATTTAATCTCATAGAAAGTAAACGCTCCAGCCTCTAAACCAGCAATGCTCACTTGATCTCTCGGCTCAAATGAAACAAAATCAACTCGTTTCACATTCTTAGTACCGTAGTCGAGAGAAACCTCAGCAGCGCTATGAACTCCTCTCTTACTATTCAGCTTTGTTTTTAGGAGATTCCTTAACAGCTCCGTCTTTTCCTTCCTTTTCATCTTCACCAAACTCTTTCTTTTTCGCAATACCAAGTGGCGGTTTATTTACAGTTATTATCTCAACCGTAATTCCAGAATCTTTTTTGGAATCATCAAATAGCCATGATGCAAATTTGATTGCAAGTAATATAAGCAATATAGCAAAAGCGCAATTAACACTCATCAAATAGAACTCTTTACCTGAAAAACTCTGAAATTCCACAAACGGATTCTTATGTGCTTTTATAGCCAAAAGAAACATCACACCCCAGAAGGCAAATATTGACTTTACATACAGCTTTGCGATATACCACATAATACTAATTGCTCTTGAAATATCTTTCTTAATTTCTTCGCTTCTTGGTTTAAATAACATCAACAAACCTCCTAAATGATTATATCCGATTCATCAAAATTACCAAACAGATCATCATCAATAACCTTATAGTCATTTGAGCTATCCTTTTTTGGTTCTTCTTTATCTGGAACATCATCACTAAATAATGTTACAAGATTTCGACTCTCCTCATTAAGCTCTACTTTCGGGTAGTGCTTTTTGATGTTCTGATTCATATTGTCTTTAGCAACTTCAAACTTTTCTTCTGGTGTAGCATTAACTGGTGCATTAGGAACAGGAACGGCCTCTCCAAGTGTCTGGAAAGAGCGTTTCTTATCCATTGTCTTTTCGTGATCCTGCCAATCAGGATAATGCTGGTTATAGTGTGTTTGGTTATTCCTAACAAAATCAGCAAAGTAGTGATTGACCCATCCGTAAGCTTCGCCTTTAAATACGTCTTTACCCCTGCAAACAACAAGCACGTCTTTTCTGGCCATCTTGATAATTTCATTAGGTGTATAAACCATTCTTTTACCATCAGACGTAGATACATTCTGCATACCGCTAGAACCAAACCAGCCGCCGCCAGCCTTTTGTTCTGACACGGATATATTAACAATTGTTGCCTCACCAGTACGATCAGACACCATCTTAGCCGTCATCTGGTCGTTAACACCGACTACTATCCATGTATCACAGTTAGCAAGTATAGAACCGCTTTGTCTTGGGTAGTTAGCTTCTACCTGACTTGGATCTTGGAATATGATTGCAACACCAATATTATATTTACGAACATTAGCAAGCTTATCACTAAATCCATTGATTGTACCAATCGCCTTGAACTCGTCAAACAAGAAATATGTCGGCACATCTAAATATCCTCTTGGCGATTCTTCTGCCTGAGTAATCAACGATTCAAACGCACACGAGAAGAATAGCGACAAAATGAACCTAAAAGCATTGTTATTTACAGACGAAATAATGTAGTACGCACAAGGCTTCTGACCTGGCATATCTAAATCAATCTCATCATGTGAGAATATCTCTGCAAGCATTTCATTCTGGAATAGCTGTAGTTTAACACCAAGTCCAAGCATTACATTGCTCTTTAGCCTGCCCGCACCACAGAAGATTTTCCACGGAGCTTTAGCGAGATCTGTATCTGGAAGATTATCAAGTTCTTCTAGTTCTCCACCTTGAGCATTGAGCTTAGTAATTAGATCATAAACCGTACCAAGATGTCTTTCGTATTCCTCTCCTCTAAACATAGGCCTTGGCGTTACTGCAACATACAGAATAAGAGCCTTTAGCAAGTTTTCTTCTGCTGGATCAAAGAATGGATCTCGTCTTTCGCCCTCTTTCTTTGTATTATCCAGTATAGAGCTAACCAATATATTAATCTGTGTTTGGATCTCCGTCTTTTCCATTGTCGCAAACCTAGCAAGCGGAT
>ERZ773196.125-NODE-125-length-47865-cov-34.267768_pt1 | contig 47865 bp, 18 predicted proteins | sample MGYA00581009_ERZ773196 | MGnify/ENA primary metagenome ERZ773196 (study PRJEB29015, sample SAMEA2738162) | human oral metagenome | biome: human oral; feature: human-associated habitat; material: saliva | place: China | collected 2243 ... | reverse complement strand
CTTGTCAGACTGGGAAGGAAAAATCCTCTTGCTAGAAACAAGCGAAGAAAAGCCTAAGCCTGAAGACTTCAAAAAGATGTTGCGAACTTTAAAGGACACGGGCATATTCGCGGTCATCAGTGGACTCTTGATCGGAAAACCTATGGATGAAACCTTCTATGACGACTATAAAGAAGCACTATTGGATATCATTGATAGCAATATCCCGATTGTCTATAATCTGAATGTCGGCCATGCCACACCAAGAGCGATTGTTCCCTTTGGAGTCCACGCGTATGTAGATGCAACGGAGCAAGTCATTCGCTTTGACTATCACAAAGAAAGCTGAGATGAATTTCTCAGTACAGATTGAAGATAAAGTCCTTGGAACACAAGTTTCCAAGGACTTTGTTTTCAATCTGAAAGAAGTAATCAGACGATTACTTCTTTTTATTTTCTTAAACAGCGAAAATTGGGTAACAAGATACTCAAAATAAGAACTATAAAAATGCCCAAAACCATAATTGTAGTATAGGGATTAAAGCAGAAACTTATTAGCAAGGCAAGACTTATTCCAATCATTAGGTATCCCAACTTTCTCACTACTGATTTACTGCTCTGGTTATGATTTTTTGTAGCCAGGCCAATACTTTTAGGAAGATAATTTCCAATCACTAGAAAAATAAGTGCCACTAACCAAATCACAGTCAAGCGAACTTGAACATGACCTCCTAAGGCAACAGTCAATATAAGACCTTGGATAAGCACAGTAGAGATTGGGACCAACCATAGCATAAACTCTTTTAAGAATGGAATCGTTATTTGTTTAAAGAATGAAAAACAAAGATTATATATGATTAACGCAAGAAAAGGTAGGGCTACTATTGCTAGATTGCGGTTCATAAAACCATTGGCTTGCTCTTCCACATTAAAGTGGATAGCAATCTGATTTGGCAGTTGTTTGTAAAAGACTAGTCCGACAATAACCGGTGTAAGTATCACTATATTACCAATGACTCTTTGCATATTATTTTTCATCTTCTTTTCCTCCAAGTGATTGAATCCAAGTTAAAATTTCTTCAAAAACGGTCAGGTTTAAACTGTAGTAGATAAAATTCTTCTGCTTTTCTTCTTCAATAAGTCCCGATTTTCTCAAGGTAGACAAATGATGGGAAACTGTTGCGGGAGCTAAATCAAACTGCTGGCTGATTTCACCAGCGGACTTGGGTCCAGACTTTAGATAGTCTAAAATTTCTCTCCTCACAGGGGCAGAGATAGCTTTTAGTGTTTCAGATAAGCCCATGAGTTCCCTCCTTTCTCCAAATCCGACGTGTCAGAAGTCCAATACCTAACACATAAATAGCTAAAATAAGTTCGATTAGTAAGAGATTGCTGACTATCCCTAGCTGATAAGCACCTGCCAAAAAATCAATGGCAGCATGGAGTATAATTGCCCAGAAATAGAATGAAAGTCTATGCTTAGTGACTGCTAGAAAATCCCAAGCTGTAAGCAAGACTTGTAACACCAAGGCAACTAGTCTTTCAAAGAGAGACATAACCACAGCAAAGCCTGTTAATTGGTTGACCTGACTCACAAGAGTTGAAGGTAACTGACTGGCCTGACCTGAATGGATGGCCTGCAAAACAATGATGTTAGTGAGTAAGCCCATCACTCCAAGGAAGATAAATTCACTAAGACCATGTCCAAAACCGTAGGCTACAATATCAGACGTCATCAAACTTCTTTTCTTTGCAAGTACCTTAAAAACCAAATAGCGAGTTGTTTCTTCAACAAGGCCAGCCATAAGCCCTCCATAAATAATGGTGAACCATTTAGAAGAGTGACCAAAGCTTGAAAGAACTAGGGCATTGATAGGTCCTTCAATCATCATGACAGGTAAGGCAAAACCAATCAGACCGACTAAAAAGAGCTTGATTGAAAATTGCCATCTTTTCTTCAGAACGATAAAACTAATGACGGCGATAACCAACATGGTAAGAATTGCCATAAAAAGGAATGTTTCCATTTGATTTATCCTTTCATTGAAACGGAGCATCAATACGACTTAGGTCAGAATACCTATTTCTATACTTTTCGAAATAGATTCTACGCTTTTCTGAAAGCACTGTCAAGGTTATTTCGAAAAAAATCGAAATAGGGATACAAAAAAAGACCGTTTTCACGATCTTTCTTCTTGAGAATTTTCCCTCATTCTCGGCTGTGTATTCTCTGGTCAGTCACATGGGCTACTACTGCTTATCTTCCTGGGACATATTCGCCAGTGTTGGCATCGTAGTAACGGCGTTGGCCGTTGACTGTGACGTAGGCACCTTTAACTTGGCGACCTGATTGGTCAAAGTAAAGGTGTTGGCCATTGATGACTTGTTCCCCTGTCACGGCATAGCCATCAGCTCCGAAGTAAGCCCAGACGTTAGGCTCGATTTGAGCAAAGCGGTTGGTTACAGGTTGACCGTCGTTTTCGTCATAGTACTTGTAACGACTGCCGACCTTAATGGCCTTGCCTTTGTATTGGATACCATTTTCGTCAAAGTAGTATTCCTTGCCATTGATAGTCCACTTGCCTTTAAGGGCTTGGCCATCAGTATTGAAGTAAGACCATTGGTTTGGTGCAATCTCAGCAAAGCTGCTTGTGACAAGAGCTCCACTGTGGGCATCATAGTAATAAGTCTTACCATCTTCGACAACAGTTTTCCCCTTAACTTGGATACCATTTTTATCAAAGTACTTAAGGTATCCATGATCAGCACGAACTTGGCCGATAGCCAGTGAACCATCGTGTTTGAAGTACATCCACTGGTCATCACCTACTTGGAGATAGCGTCCGCTAGCAAGAATACCTGAGCCTGGCTCATAATAATATTTGATGCCATTTTCTTCGATAATTTCACCCTTAGCTTGGCTACCATCTTCCTTGAAGTAATAAAGGTGACCATCAATGTATTGACGTCCTGTAACACGGTTACCTTCTTTATCAAAGTAATTCCAAGCCTTAGTTGCTGGATTATATACAAAGATGCTGCGTCCGATTTCGCCTGCTGGTGTGATGTAGCGAGCCTTACCATTTTCAAAGATAATAGAATCTGCACGATTGCTGTAGGCCGTACCGACGCTACCATCTTGGTTAAAGTAATAAGTCTTACCATCAATGACACGTGAACCAGTCACAGTATTACCGTCAGCGTCAAAGTAATAACGTTTACCTGTGCTGCTGTCTGTCGCAAAGACGTTACGTCCCATGTCACCAGTTTCAGCAACATAGTAATGCAATTTGCCATCATCTGTACGAACAACGCGATCCTTAGCCTGGATACCAGTTTCACGGTCAAAGTAGAAATGGTGGCCACTCCAATGAAGGTTACCCACTACCATTGTTCCTTGAGTCGTAAAGGCACGAACCTGCTTATGTTTGTCATCAAAATCAACGAAGGCATTCTTAACCATTGCGCCGTCTAGACCGTAATAGTAGGTATAGCCGTTGCTAGCACGACGAAGGGCGTTACGCAATTGGATACCATTGTCAAAGAAATAGTAATCCTTGTTATTGATGTTTTGGGCACCCTTGGTCATCTTACCATCACCACCGAAGTAATACCAGTTACCGTTTCCGTCTTGAACAAATTCATTCTTAACAGCTTGGTTATCACGTAGGAAATAAACATCTTGTCCACGACGTTGGAAGACTTGAGTGCTTGTGATGGCAACTGTATCGCGAAGTGGTGTTGGCAAGAGTTGGCTGTTGGCTGAAGTATTAAAGTACTGGTTAGTCTTGTCATCACGAAGGACAAAGTTGATACCTCGTCCAAGGATATTAGTTCCGTTGAAGTACTTAGCAGACCATTTAGTAATCTTTTCATTCGTAGGCAACTGTTTTCCATTTGAGATTTGCACACGGTTGAAAATAGATGGGTACTTAGCTTTAAGCTCATCAAGGAAGGCACCACCGTATTTACCTTGATAGTCTGTACCATCTGTACGAGTATTAGCCACATAGGCTTGGTCAATGATTTGGTAGCCTACTTGGTGGTTACCATAACCATTAACACGTGTCGCATTTACCACTTCTTTTCCTGGGAGGTTATAGATTTGGTCTGGCACCCAGTCAGCAATGGCTTGAATACCGTCTTTATGGAGGGCACGAAGGACATTAAGGAGGTCCTCAAGTGAGCCGTACTTGTTATTTTGACTTAAGGCCATATCATAACGGTCATCAAAGGCATAACCATTATCAATTGTTGAGTCAAGGAAAGTGCCATCTTTACTTGAAACATACTGTGGTGGAAGTCCAACCGACGTGATCCCCCAAGCTTTGAGCAAGTCAGTGTTCTTAGCCAAGACACGGTTCATATAGAGTTCTGGCTGATCGTCCGCAAAGGCTTGGAAGTTTGAGAAGGCTTCATACATGACTTGCGAATCAAGGGCTGCTGAAGACTTGTAAACTTGGCCATCACTATTCGCACGGTTACTTGGCTGTGTACGTGCGTCTTGGTTTTCCTTAGCTCCGACTGGTACCCAGACACCGAGGTAACCTGAGACTTGGACATTTTCTACACCAAAAACATCGTTGGCATTGAAGGTCAAGTTCCCATTCCAGTCAGTGCGTTTAAGAAGGTGTTTAGGCACATCAGAATCGTTGAGGTAGGTTGCTATACCATCCTTAGTCGTCAAAAGCAATGGGCGATAAAGCTGATTACGGTGTGCTCTACCCATGTTCATCGTTACAGTTTCATTGCTACCCAAGCGGAAATCATAGTTGTTGGTCATAATGACACCCATACCTTGCGTACGAGTTTCTGAAGTTCCCAAATCTGTTCTGTTATTGGCACCTTTACCATAACGAACAGATGTCAAGAGTCCATCATTTCCGACTTTCTTCACTTCCATATCTTGACCACCAGCTACATACTTGATACGAGCACGCAAGAGGGTGTCAATGGCATCAAAGTAAGGTGTCTTTTTAGCCATGTAGTGACCATCTTCACGGTAGAGGTCTCCGTAATAAACACGTGTTACAGAGTCCTTATTGGTCAACATGAGGGCATAGACAGATGGCAAGTTGTATGATGCATAAGTCTTGTGAGCCTTATCAATATCCTCATTGTAAATCTCGAAGGCTTTCTTGATTTCATCACGGGTGAAATTGTAACCAAACAAATTTGGATTGATACGATCACGGATGATACGTTGAATAATGGTTTGAGCTTCTGTATCATGGGCACGGGTGAAAATATAGTTAGCCATACGCTCACCGTTTTTATCATTGGCACCACGTGGATTCAAACTACTATTGATGAAAGCAGTCATGTCCCCAAGTTGCATACGTGTATTTTTATCACGCATCAAGAGGTTGGTAAGGGCATTACGAAGGGCATTATCAATCGGAAGTTGTGCTCCCTTAGTGTCCTTGTTGTAGTATGGGTCATTGGCAGACCAAGCTTCCAAGTATGACAAGTGCTTAATGGCATTGGCTTCAGACTTGTCAACACCATAGGCTGCTTTGAAGTAATCTGAAGCGATTTGGAGCAGGTCGGCGTCCACATTGTCCAAGGCATCGACACGCAAACCGTCAAAGTTGGCAGTTGGATCATTGGCCATGATGCTTCCAATATTCATCATAAAGTGGAGCCAGTTAAGTTGCTCTGCCTGAACAGCTGGGTTTGAGTTATCAATATCGTTGGCAAGCAAGAACTCAAGACCACCGATAGAATTGTCCTTGAAGTACTTACGTGTACCCGTCTGGTTAGTCGGTGTGCGGTTAAGCAAACGATAGTCAGAGTTGGCGTGACTGGTACGGTTGCCAGTATCACCCTTACTGTTGTTAAAGAGCAACTGTCCACCTTGCAAGTGGTCGTATGAACTATTTTCAGTGCTACTATTCCAACCTGGCTGAGTCTTGATGAACTGGTCGATACTTGTACGCAACCAGTTTGTGTTGCCTTCACGAGCGATACGTTCTTCAATCTTAGTCTGAACCATCTTGGCAGCTTGGTCTAGACTTTCCTGACTAGAGTTTGTTGAAAATGAGCCTGCACCAAGACCTTGATTTTGCATGTAGTTAAGGTAGTTAACCTGAGTTGACTTGTCAGGCCACCAAACCATCAAGAGTGGACGTTTGTCAGCCTCGGTTGAAGCCGTCCAAGTCTTACCATCCTTGAGAATGCTCTTTGGACGGTACCAAGCATCCGCTGTGATGAAGGTGTCAAGTTGGTCCAAAGACTTGTCATCGTTTTTGTAGAGCTGGTTTCCAGATGAAAAATCTACAGTTGCCTTGATAGGTTCTGTTGAAAATTCATCCTGTGACTTAGTTGCAAGAGCCCCTGTTTCAGCATCAAAGTAATAAGACTTACCGTCTTGCTCAAAAACGAAGTTTTTACGCACACTACCGTCACTATTGACATAGTATTGTTTGCCGTTGATCCATTGGATTCCAGTCGTTGTGTTGGTGTTGGCTTCACGAGTTTCTGCCAAGGCACGACGACTACGTGTACGAGCTTCTGTATTTGCCGTATCCGTTGTTGCTGCACGGTCTGTAGTGGCTGTTGTAGTATTGTTGGTTGTATCTGTAGTTGTAGCACTCGTATCAGCTGCAGCTGGTTGCACATTTGTGCTTGGTGCTGCTTGATCTGAGTTGGTATCAACTGTCGCTGCGTTTGTGGTAGGTGTGGCTGCTCTATCTGTCACACTTGTTGTCGTGCTAGTAGCATCTGCGACAGGGATGTTGACGCTAGCAGTATTAGCATCTGCTGTGATAGTTGGTGCTACCGTAGTTGCTGCATCATTAGTTGTGGCAGGCGTTTCTTGAAGTAGTTCCTGACTGCTATCACCCGACTGATTCGCAGGATTTTGCTCATCGGCCTGAACCTGTTGATCCGCCAACAAGGTTCCACCAGCAACAGTAACCATTGAAAGTGCTGTTACCCCAATTGTCACCCAATTCTTCTTCACTTTATGCATTTTAAAGCGTACTTTTTGTTCCATATTATATACCTTTTTCCCTTATATTACTTCTATCATAAGCTATTTGACAAGGGAATACAATTACACAACTATAATGTCAGCTTAATGTATAGCCCCTGGTTTTCTAAGAAATCAGGCTCAAATGAATGGTAGACGAAACGAGGAATTGGTAACTAACGGTATCATTAGGTTATAGCCCCTCCAAGCACTCCTTGCACCCCAACAATCTTAATTTATTTTTAAATAAAAAAACCTTCATTTCTAAGATAAAATAAAGGCTTTGTGGGAGGTATTAGCGAATGACTGTGAAAGCATGTGTGGCTAATGGGTTAGGAGGTTGCGCTGCTTTCCATGTTTGGTAGTCCGAAAAACTCTTGATTGGTGTTTTTACTCACTTTCTATTTACTACCACCTACTAGTGAAAAATGCACCTATGGTTTTAATAATTGCATAGAGGAATGCTTTTTTCGTGTTCTGGAATCTGTTTTATAAATGTAATAATTCGAAATTAAAAGAAATAATATGACAATGATAATCCAAGCCAAGATAAGCATGATTTTCCTCCTCTAAAAAGCCAGTTACACCTTGAGTTTAACGAAGATAGTTCCCCATAACTACCCCTAACTCTATTTTCTACATACAAATATAATACCCTTTATAACACGTCTATGGCTCCTTCTTTTGAATATGAGAGGGATAAAATTATTAGGATTTAATCGTGAAAAATCACCTAAACAAAAAGCAAAACGTTATCTTCACTAAAAAACCAGCAAACGCTGGCTTTTTCGTCTATTTAATCATCTAGAGTTCTGATAGGAAAATAATAATAGTAATTTATATAGGAAAAGGAAAAATTCGCTCTAGATTTTTAAAGTACATCTTAATTAGCGACGCTGTCTCAATTCACCAGTTTTGGCATCGCAGAAAAGGCGTTTACCACCAACATAGACATAACGTCCTTTCACTTGACGACCTGAACCGTCGAAGTAAAGTTGTTTGCCATTGATGACCTGTTTCCCAGTCACTGCTTGACCTGCTGCGTTAAAGTAATACCAGCAACCACGGCCAGCTTCGACAAAGCGGTTCACCACTTGCTCACCAGTGTGGGCATCAAAGTAGCATTTCTTACCTTGGACAGTGAGCAATTTACCTTTGACTTGAGCACCGTTGCTACCAAAGTAGTAAACTTTATTGTTAATGTTTTGAAGACCTGTTACTTTGTGACCATCTTGGTTAAGGTAAGCCCATTGGTTAGCCGCAATTTGAATGAATTGGTTGATTACTGCTTGACCAGTGACGGCATCATAGTAACGTCCTTCAGCCCAGCCACCTTTTAGCTGGCTATGGTCTTTGTTGAAGTAATAGAGTTTACCATCAATCACTTTTGCACCTTGAACTAGGCAACCAAAAGCATCCGCATAATACCAGTTGTTATTTTCAAAGATAAAGCGTGAAACAGCCATTTCACCAGTTTGGGCAGAAATATAGTAATGCTTGTTGCCTTGTTGCATCATCTGACCTTTGATTTGACGGCCTTCTGAGTCAAAGCAGTATTCCTTACCATTGATGATACGTTTTCCTGTCACAGCGTAACCATGTTCATCAAGGTAGTACCAAGCTTGGCTTTCTTTATTTTGAACAAAGGTATTTACAGCCATATTACCAGTATCAGGGATGAAGTAACGGATACGGCCATCTGAGAAGCGAATAAACTTGTCTTTAGCTTGGATACCTGTTTGTGTATCAAAGTAGAAGGTTGTGCTACCCATTTCAAGGAGACCAGTAGCCATGTGACCATAACAGTCAAAATAGCGGACATCCTTACGATAACCTGCAAAATCGTAGAAACCGTTGATAGCTTTCACACCATTTTTATCGTAGTAATAAGTGTAGCCATCGCTACCTTTAACAAGTGAGTCACGAGCTTGGAGACCATTTTCAAGGAAGTAATAAGCCTTACCATCGATAACCTTTTCACCTTTGACCTTTTGGCCATATTGGTCGTAATAATACCATTGGTTTTCGCCTACACGTACAAATGATGACTTGGCATTGTTCGAATCAACACTTGGCTTAGTCTCGCCTGAGATGATTTGGTAACCTGAGTTATTTTGTTGATTTCCTTGCGAAATGATAGTGACATTAGCATTTGAACCATTTGAATGACCTACTGTCACGTTTGGAAACAGTTTATTTGAATTCGAAACGATAGTAACATTCGGCGTTGTTCCTGAAGCCGTGATGGTAATTGTCGTGTTTCGACCACCATTCCAATGAATGCCATTTGAGTCAGACGAACTCGTCGTAATTGTCGCAAAACCGCTAGCTGACGATGATGAAGACCATGATGATGACGACGAGTAAGAATACCAAGCTGAACTTGATGAGCTTGACGAACTTGACGCACTAGCACTTACTGATGATGAACTACTACTTGATTGGTAAGCAGAACCCGTTTGTGATGAATTAGAGGTTTGTGTTCCTACTACTTGAGAAGATTGTGACGAGCTGACTTGACCAGATCCACCACCTACCACAGTCTGTGATGAGCCTCCTGTTGAGACAGATGATGAAGACTCGTAGCCTGAGCTTGTTTGACTGCCATAGTTAGATGACACCGCTGACAAATGGCCAGCATCTTCCGTCAAGGTTGGCGAATAGCTTTCATTAATCAATGAAGCACTTGACTCAATGCCTGCATCTGTTTGTTCAAAACCATCTCCATTAGGAAGTGACACTTCATCTGCTTGTGCCGATTGATCTGCTAAAAGAGCTCCACCCGCAAGTGCAACCATCGACAGCGTACTAACTCCAATAGTCACCCAGTTTTTCTTGACCTTGTGCAACTTAAATCCAACTTTCTTTTCCATAACATACACCTTTCAATATAACTTTATTTCTCTATACTATGTTAAGGGATTTTGGAAGCGAATACAATTACAGATGCATAACCCTAGTCTCATAAGACTAACCTTCTACCCATAATCCATTTGAAGAAGCAAGTCTAAGATATATACCTATCGTCTTTATATGTTAGAAAACGTTACCAAAAGAACGTTCGGATTTTCTTAAATTCACACAGAAATTCCGATGTTTAGCCGTTTTAGCTCCCCCTTCATTAGAGGACTGAGTATAGTTTAAAACGAAAGTAAACGGTATATTGAGGAATCTATTAATCAAACTCATTGTTTGCTTACAATCCACTAGACATTTCGAGGGGAAATGATAAAAGAAAAGTACTTGAAGGAAAATACTTCAAGTACTTAAAAGTTTTGAAATTATGTGGAAAGCTACTGATTTTCAATCTATAAGCTTCTGGGATAGTCCCAAAAATACATTTTTTCTACCTACTTATCGTTTTCTGACCCAAGCTCCAGTATTGGCGTCATAGTAACGGCGTTGGCCTTTAAACCAGACGTAACGGCCTTTGACCTGACGGCCAGAAGCGTCAAAGTAGAGGTGTTGGCCGTTGATGACTTGTTCACCAGTTACGGCTTGGCCTGAGGCGTTAAAGTAAAACCAAACACCACGAGAAATTTGGATAAAGCGATTAGTTACAGCTTCACCACTATTGGCATCAAAGTAGTATTTCTTACCTCTGTAAGTCAGAAGTTTCCCTTTAGCTTGGACCCCATTGCCTTCAAAGTAGTAAAGTTTACCATTGATATGCTGGAGACCAACTACCTTTTGACCATTTTGGTTGAGGTAAGCCCATTTGTTGGCACCAACTTGGACAAAGCGGTTGGTTACGGCCTGACCTGAGTCACCATCATAGTAACGGCCGTTGGCCCAGGCACCCTTGACTTGGCTATAATCATTGTTGAAATAATAGTGATTACCATTAATGACTTGAGCACCTTTAACCAACTTACCATTGCCATCGACATAGTACCACTTGTTGTTTTCCGTCACAAAGCGTGAACTGGCAATTTCACCACTATAGCCATCAAGGAAGTAACGTTGGTTATTGATAGTGACAAAGTGTCCTTTAACCTGACGGCCTTCATTGTCAAAGTAATATTGCTTACCGTTAATAGTTTGAAGGCCTGTCACGGCATAACCGTTGCTATCGAGGTAATACCAAGCCTTGTTTTCAGGATTTTGCGCAAAACGGTTGACTGCGAGATTTCCTGTATCTGGAATGAAGTAACGTGTGCGTCCGTCCGCAAAGCGGATGAACTTGTCTTTGGCTTGAATACCAGTCTTTTCATCGAAATAGAAGGTTGTGCCATACATGTCGTGGAGACCACGATACATTTGACCGTTGCCATCAAAATAGCGAACATCTTGGCGAGGACCTGCAAAGTCGTAGAATCCGTTGAAGGCCTGAACCCCTTTAGGATCGTAGTAATAGATGTGACCATCACTGCCTTGGCGAAGGACATGACGTAGCTGGAGACCATTGTCTAGGAAGAAATATTTCTTACCATCAATGACCTGTTCACCTGTGACCATGTTGCCATTCTTATCAAAGTAATACCACTGGTTGGCACCGATTTGAATGAAGGTATTCTTGGCAAGGTAGCCACTCGTTGAGAGGTATTGGACCTTATCACCGACCCTACGGAAACCAGTTGCTGTGATTTCTGTCATTTGTTTAGGAAGGAAGGTTTGACCTGCTTTCAGGTTGAAGTATTGGTTTGTGGCGTTATCTTGCAAGACATAACGAGCCCCTGTACCTTGGATATTGCTTCCATTGAAATACTTGGCTGACCATTGCGTGATTTTCTCATTGGTTGTCAATTTACGGCCGTTTGAAATCTGCACGCGCTCAAAGATAGCTGGGTATTTTGCCTTCAATTCATCAAGGAAGGCACCACCGTACTTGCCTTGGAAGTCATTTCCAAAGGTACGTGTTTTAGCTGCGTAGAGACTATTGTAGATTTCGGCATTTGGACGTGGTGTGCCGTAGCTGTTGGTACGTGAGGCTGTTACCACTTCTTTTCCAGGAAGATTGTAAATTTGATCTGGAACCCAGTCAGCAATGGCTGAGATACCTTCAGCGTGAAGGGCACGAAGAGCATCCATGAGGTCTTTGAGTGAACCGTATTTGTTGTTCTTGCTCATGGCAATATCGTAACGGTCCTCGAAGGCGTAGCCATTTTCAATGATAGAATCCAAGAAAGTGCCGTCTTTGCTAGACACGTATTGTGGCGCAAATTCAAAGGAAGTGATTCCCCACTCCTTGAAAAGTTTGGCGTTTTGTGCAATAACACGGTTGGTGTACTGACTTGGGGTCTTAACGAAATCTTGGAAGTTTGAGAAACCTTCGTAAATGACCTGTGAGTCAAGAGCTGCTGATGATTCAAAGACCTGCTCACCCTTCTTAGTTGTCGAAGCCTTGGTGCGGGCATCTTGGTTTTCAGAAGCACCGACTGGCACCCAAACTGCCAAATAACCTGAAACTTCAACGGTTGAATGACCAGTAATATCGTCTGCTGTGAAGGTCAAGTTCCCTTGATTGTCCGTATAGCGAACCAATCCTGCTGGTACATCAGAATCCTTGAGGTAGGTCGCAAGCCCTGTCGATTTGCTGAGAAGCAATGGACGGTAAGCCTGATTTTTGTGGGCAGCTCCCATATTGACCACCAAACGGTCATTTGTTCCCAACTTCATATCTGGACGGTTGGCTGTAAGGACGAGCATTCCTTGGTTGCGTGTTTCGGCAGTACCAAGCTGGTTGGCTTCTTCTGCTCCTTTACCATAACGCACAGATGACATGATTTCATAGCCATTAAGCTTAGTAACCTTCATGTCTTGACCACCTGCTACATATTTGATGCGAGCACGAAGCAGGGCATCGATAGCATTATAGTACGGTGATTTTTCAGCCATGTATTGGCCATCGTCGGTAAAGAGGTCCCCGTAGTAAACACGAGTGATACTGTCCTTGTTGGTCAACATTGTGGCATAGGCAGCTGGGATATTGTACTGGGTGTACTTTTTATCAGCCTTGCGCATGTCCGCATTGTAGATTTCAAAAGCCTGTTTGAGCTCATCCATAGTGAAGGTGAAACCATCTGTTTTTGGATTAATCTGCTTGCTAATGATATTGGCCAAAACAGCTTGCACTTCACTATCATGAGCACGCACGAAAATATAATTGGCATCACGTGGCGTGTGTTTCTGCTCACTTGAACGATTGTTAAGAGAGTTAGTAATGACGCGCTCCAAGCTGCCACGGTAATTGCTCTTACGCAAGAAAGTTGTCAAAAGCGTTTCACGTAGTGGATTGTCAATGGACAACTGAGCACCCTTGGTATCCTTGTTGTATTGGTGGTCATTGTAGGACCAAGCTTCAAGGATTGACAAGTGAGCAATGGCGTTGGCTTCATTGTCAGCCACACGGTATTTTTCCTTGAAGTAGTCAGAAGCAATCTGCAAGAGGTCCGCATCCACATTGTCCACCGCATCGATACGAACACCGTCAAAGTTGGCACTTGGATCATTGCCAAGGATAGAACCAATGTTCATGATGTAGTGGAGCCAGTTTAGTTGCTCTGCCTGAACAGCTGGGTTAGAGTTGTCGATATCGTTAGCCAAGAGCAACTCGTAACCACCATTTGAACGGTCAATATGGTATTTTCGTGTTCCCGTTTGATTAGTCGGTGTGCGGTTCATGAGGCGGAAATCTGAATTGGCATGACTTGTCGCACTATTATTGAGGAAGGTCAGTGCTCCTCCTTGCAAGTGGTCCTTACCAACTAAGAGATTGTCCTCACTCTCAGAGTTCCAGCCAGGCTGTGTTTTGATGAAATCTGACATCAACTGGCGAAGCCAAGTGGTATTGCCCTCACGACCGATACGTTCCTCGATTCCTCGTTGAACCGTTTCGGCAGCAACTGCCAAGTCATAGCTCATCATGTCGGTCGTATAGGTCTTATTACTAAATCCTTGTTGGCTCATATAGTTAAGGTAGTTGACTTGTGTCACCTTGTCTGGCCACCAAGTCATCAAAAGGGGACGATAATCTTTCTCAGTTGAAGCTGTCCAATTTTTCCCGTCCCTCAAGATCTGTTTTGGACGGTACCAGCTATCAGCCGTCAAGAAATTGTCCAAGTGTTCAAAACTCTTGCTTGACGTATCATAGGCCTGGTTATAAACCGCATAGATAGAGTTATTTGGAATAGCATCGGCACGATACAAAGGTTTACTTTGATCTACCATCGCCCCAGTTTCATCGAAATAATAAAGACGACCATCAAGTTCAATCGCTGTGTTCTTTTTCACAACGCCATTTTCAACATAATACTGCTTGCCATCAATCGTCTTCAAATTTGAAGCTACTGGTTTATAGTCAAGACTTGGCTGACTTGGTTGGACTGGCTTGTTAGGTTGAAACGGCTGGGACGGTTGACTCGGTTGAACAGGTTTGTTTGGTTGATTTGGCTGCGTTACAATGGTCACATTTGGTCTTGTGCCATTTGGACTTGTCACTGTCACGTTTGGCTTAGGAGTGTTTGGCCCTGTGATAATGGTTACATTTGGTGTCGTACCGCTGGCCGTAATCGTGATGTTAGTGTTTCGGTTAGCATTGATACGAATAGTACTATCAGCAGCGCGTGTGGCAATTGATGGCGCTGCATTGGTCAAGACTCTAGGTCTTGCTTGTTCTGTCACACTAGGAGTAGACTGAGCACTTGTTTGCCCAGCTACTTGAGTCGTAGCGTGACCTTGTGAGGCCTGTTCCGTAGTCTGTGTTTCTTGGGCATTAGCTTGAGTTTGCGAAGAAACTGCCACTTCTTGACCGCTAACTTGACTACTTTGCGCTTGAGCAGTTGCCTCTTTAGTGACTGCACTTGTCGCCGCCTGAGGGCTTGTTTCGTGACTTACGCTGGCTGTTTCTACTGCTGACACACTTGCTTGCGCACTAGCTTGCTCAGTAACAGTTGTTGTCGTCACTAGACTGGCAGTGCTATCCTCACTCAGTTGTTGCAGGCCATCTCCATTTGGCATACTTGTCTCATCGGCCTCTACTTTTCCTTGAGCTAGAAGGCTTCCACCTGCCAAGGCAACCATTGAGAGAGTGGTCACCCCGATAGTTACCCAGTTTTTCTTAACTTTGTGTAGTTTAAAACGTACCTTATTTTCCATCTATATCAATCATCCTTTTTCTGTTGTTGACTCTACTCTATGACATATTCAGATAAATTACAAATAGGAAAAAGTCATCTTCTTTTCATAAATCTCTGCCACAAGCTTAGTTATATTAACTTTGATCACTGAAAATGAGACCTTACACTTCATGTAAGGTCTTAAATAGATAGTTTTCGATTCTCAAACACCTTCAAACGCTTATCCTTAAAGACTTTTCAACATTAAAGCAAGCTTCAATTAACCTTAAGAGATAGCAAAACTATGAGAGAAGTAGCCCCTAAAAAGACAATTCTGAAAAGAAAATTTTAGATAGAAAGACTCTATTTTTTCATCTGACTAAGATCGTGGTCTGTCTATGAGGAACAAAAATTAAAAATATAAATGATTTACACAGGTGAATTCTTATTTGACTAACGAAACTAAATATAGAATCTTTTATGTCACTTCTTTAACATTTTTGATAATTCCGTTAGTTTCTGTTGTTTATTCTTAAAAAAGGATTATAATGAAGCTAGGTGAATATGTAAGCGTTTTAATTTTGCTTTAAAGGACACTTGGGGGATTATCTAAAAGATTGACATTAGTTACCTAATGCCTAAATAAGGATTATAGTAGGATAACCATTCCTGAGTCACTTTGAACCATCAAACTAGGGCTCATAAAAAGAATACAGCATCATTTCAAACTAGAGCTCTAGAGGGGACGCCTCATACTAGTAAGCTCTAGTTTTTTGTGTCTTAGAAGCCCAAAATAAACGAGATCTTCCATGCTTAGAAAGGAGGAAAATTCCGAACGGCTCTCGTTTTTCTAGAATCATTTCGTCAGAACTCATGTTTGCCTTGAACAGTCTCGTAATACCGAAATTGAGGAGACTTGGAGAAATAAGGATTGTCATAAAAAGATTAACTTACATCGTTAGGGACTCTACCCAATGCTCACTTTTCATAAACTCTCATGACAGCCCTTATTTTGCAGTATGTAAAAAGTTTAAAATGAAAGGAGAATTATCATGGAAAAGAAAGTACATTTTAAACTTCACAAAGTTAAAAAACATTGGGTAACTATTGCAGTGACAGGACTTGCTCTGGGATTGAGTTTTGCAGGACTCAGCTACGCTTCAGCTGAAGAACAACCTACACCTGTTAATGAAGCAACTGTTGAAGCCATCATCAAAGAAGGCGCTATTGACGTTGAGGCTCCAGCAAGTAATGAAGCCACAACTAAACCTGTAGAAAACACAGCTGCTACCGCTTCGAGCGAGGTTGCAACTGTGTCAGAAACACCAGTAGCTAGCTCTGAAGTGGCTTCAACAGAAACAGTCTCTGAAAAACCAAGCTCTGAAGTCACAAGCACAGCTAGTTCGGAAGCAGCTAGTTCAGAAACTACACATTCTGAGGTAAGTGCAACGACTAGTGAGAGTGTTACAACTGAGAATTCGTCACCAACAACTAGTGATACTGATACCCCTAATTCTCAAGTTCCCTCTGCTGAAAATAATATCACTGGCGGTCACTACTACAGTGATAAACAGGGGAATTGGTACTATGAAGATGCTAATGGGAAAAAACTTACTGGAGACCAAACGATTGATAACGTAAGAGTCTCCTTCTGGGAGGACGGAAAACAAATTAAAGGACCACAAATCGTAAATTACAAACTATACCGTTATTTTGATGATAATACTGGTCAACTACAAACCAAACGTTATCTAGAATATAAGGGAAACTGGTACTATGTTGACAAGGATGGTATTCCTCTCAAGGGGGAACAAACCATTGATAGGCAAGAAGTTTATTTTGATTATGACGGAACTCAAGTCAAAGGAGACTTTAGTGAAAAGTATTCCGGTAATCTTGATAAGATGCACTATTATGACCCTAACACCGGAGCTAGGGTTAGAAAAGAAGGTCTCGTTCAAGATAAAGAAGGAAGGACCTTTTTTATCAATAATGACGGTTCTAAATATACAGGAACTCGTATGATTGATGGTAATCTTTATTATTTCGAAATCGACTCTGGTGTCATGCAAAAAGGAATCAGCTTAGAGCTAGAAGATGGAAAGACTCTTCCAACTTCTAATAAATATGGAACGCCCACAAACATTACCCGTCGTTACTATTTTGACTCAGAAACCGGTCAGTTAGTCAAAAAACAAACAATTAAAGAACATGATAAATGGTACTACTACGGTGATGATGGAAATGCTATTCGTCCTAAAGATGGGGAAACCCTTATTAATGGACAAATCGTCTATCTCTACTCAAACGGCCGTCAAGCTAAAGGAGAACTTGTTCTTGATAATGGGGTCCTCCGTTACTATGATCCTGATTCTGGAGCTCGTGTTGTAAATACAAGCCTAACGATCAATGGGATGACTTATAACTTTGATGAAAATGGGATTGGTAAAGATGCTCCAAACCCTAACGGCTACTATAGCGATGAACAAGGTAACTGGTATTATAAGAATGCAAGCGGAGAAAACCTTATCGGTTCCCAAATCATTAAGGGACAAAGAGTATTCTTCCGGGATAATGGACAACAAGTCAAAGGGGCCTATTTAGATATATATAATGACCTTAAAGGTTACTACGATATCAATACAGGAAATCTCGTAACCAATCGTTACGTTGAAGTTAATGGTAATTGGTACTATGTTAATAAATACGGTAGCCCACTAAAAGGGGCCTACATTATTGATGGACAAGATGTTATGTTCGATCCCCATGATGGTAAACAGATTAAAGGAGGATTTGTAAGAGATCCGAAGTTTATCTCCAAATATTATTACATGCCTAAGTACTACTATGATAAAGACAATGGTTGCAAAGTAACCCATGCAGGCTTTGTTAATGAAAATGATTCAACCTACTACCTTGATGATAAAGGACAAATAGTTCTTGGACTTCAGGAAATTAATGGCGATTTCTATTACTTCCGTCCAGAAAATACGTATAAACAATATAACATTGGAGAAATGTTACGAGATCGTTTTATCTATGAAAATAATAAGGTCTATTATGTTGATCATAGTGGTAAAGTCTTGAAAAATCGCTTTTTCGAATGTAATGGAAGATGGTATTATTTTACAAAAGATGGTACAGCTGCAACAGGAGAAGTTGAAATTAATGGTCAAAAACTATACTTTGATAATCCTTGGGGTTTTCAGACCAAAGGAAGGGTTGCTGAAAACGGTAAATTCTATGACAAAGATTCTGGTGAACTAGTGACCAATACTTTTAGAGAAGGATTGACTTCCGTTGGTAGTACCATATATGGCGAAACTATATATGCAAAGGACTGGTATTACCTTGATAGGGAAGGCCGACCACTAAAAGGACCTCAAACACTTGATTATGTCAAAATGTACTTCTTCCCTAATGGAGCACAGGTTAAGGGACGTTTTGCTCCTGATGGACACTACTATGATAAGGATACTGGTGCACTTGTAACAAACCGTTACGTCCATATCTATAACTGGAAATTTCAAGATAAATACGGTAATCCTGTCGATAACTTTTTTATCCAGTACCCACATAATTTTATTTTTGGTCTCAATGATAACACAATACCAGTAGACATTAGTCACTACCCACTTTCAAGCAAAGACTTCGATTGTGAGGACTATTTCTACTACGTTGATGTCAATGGTGATAAAGTTACCGGTGAACAAACCATTGACAATGTCCCAGTCTACTTCCACAGTAACGGTAAACAAGCCAAAGGTGAACTAGTCACCGTTGATGGTAAAATCCACTACTACGATGCCAACTCAGGTGCCCGTTTGTCAAATATTGACATTACTATTAAAGGGCAAACCTATCACTTTGATGCGGATGGAAACGGAACACTCATTAGTTAATGAAGTTATAGAGACTCCTTCTCAATAACGACAGTTTAAAATGAAAGGAGAATTATCATGGAAAAGAAAGTACATTTTAAACTTCACAAAGTTAAAAAACATTGGGTAACTATTGCAGTGACAGGACTTGCTCTGGGATTGAGTTTTGCAGGACTCAGCTACGCTTCAGCTGAAGAACAACCTACACCTGTTAATGAAGCAACTGTTGAAGCCATCATCAAAGAAGGCGCTATTGACGTCGATGCTCCAGCAAGTAATGAAGCCATAGCTAAACCTGCAGAAAACACAGCTGCTACCGCTTCGAGCGAGGCTGCCACAGTGTCAGAAACACCAGCACCTAGCTCTGAAGTCGCTTCAACAGAAACTGTTTCTGAAAAACCAAGCTCTGAAGTCACAAGTACAGCTAGTTCGGAAGTAGCTAATTCTGAAACTACACATTCTGAGGTAAGTGCAACGACTAGCGAGAGTGTTACACCTGAGAATGTGTCACCAACAACTAGTGATACTGATACCCCTAATTCTCAAGTTCCTTCTGCTGAAAAGAATATCACGGGTGGTCAATGGTATAGTGATGAACAAGGCAATTGGCATTACAAAAAAGATGGCAAGGATCTGACAGGTCCAAACCTAATTGATGGACAGCATGTCTATTTTGACAAGGATGGTAAACAGGTCAAAGGAAACTTTGCCCAAGATGGACATTATTATGATGGTGAACTTGGACATCTAACAACTGAATCTTTTGTTACTACTGGCGATAACCACTGGTATTATGTAGATAAGACAGGTGAAAAAGTGACTGGCCTTCAAGAAATTGGAGACAAAACTTACCACTTTAATGACAAGGGGCTTCAAACAAAAGGACAAAGAGTAGTTATTGAGGGTAAAGGATATTATTTCCATCCTGAAAATGGCGAACTTTGGAATAATAAGATTGCCCTCTATCATAGTACTCGCTACATTAACGGAACCAGCGACGACATTTATTACTACTATGACAATGACGGTAATATTTACACTGGCCCTAAAACCATCGACGGTAAAGAGTACTACTTCCAACCAGACATGGTCTATTATTCTAAATTCAAGAATCCTGATGGTACTGAAAGTTATTACAATGAACAGGGACAAAAAGTCTATAATGGCTGGGGTAAAATCAGATACATGTACCTGAGAAGATACCTCTGGACACCTTCCGTTTATGCTGATGAAAATGGACATGTTGTCCATGGATTCAAGCGTATTAATGGACAACTCTACTATTTTGATGAATCTGGTTCACTAAGAGATGATGTTCCTGGCAGCCCAAACCCACTGTTCCAAGTTGATGGAAACTGGTACTATGCTCAGTTTTCTAGTTACATTAACGGCGTAAGAGGTGCTATCCTCACCAATGCTTTCACTTTTATTGCTGTAGATGATAGATACCCAACATCAATTGCAGATGAAAATGGTAAATTGACTCCAGTTACAGCCAAAAATAGTTATGTTACTGCTGGAGGTAAATGGTACTATGTTGATAAATCTAGTTATCCTTTAAAGGGTGAACAAGTTATAGATTATGTCAATGTCTACTTCCGTGATGACTATTCTCAAGTTAAAGGGGACTTTGCGCCAAACGGCCATTATTATGATAAAGATAGTGGAGCCCTCGTTACCAACCGTTATGTCGAAAAAGATGGCAAATGGTACTATGTCAATGATAAGGGCGATAAATTAATTGGTGCTCAAACTATAGATGGTGTAGAGGTCTATTTTGATAAAGACGGTGTCCAAGCCAAAGGTATTTTTGCCAATGCTGATCATTTCTATGACAAAGACACTGGTGCTGCTGTCCGTGATCAAATCGTCGAAGTCGATGGCAAACGCTATTATGTTGGTCCAGATGGTAGAAAAGTTTACTCAGGAACACATATTGTTCATGGTGAAGAAGTGAATCTTATCGTTGGAGATGGTCATCAGGCCTTCGGAGAATTCACAGGCCACGGAGATAGTGGAGACTATATCGGATTTGATGGTAAAAAAGTCACAAAAGCTGGTTTCGTTAAAACCAAAGATAATCACTGGTATTATTTAGACGGTAAGGGAAACAAATTAGTCTCCGTTCAAGTTATCGATGGCGAACTCTACTACTTTGGACTTCCTACTCGTAAATACTACTACGGAATGCAAAGTAGAGATGAGCTCATCTATGCGTATTACAGTGATACTATCCCTAACAGTAGCCACATCTACTATCTGGATGAAGCAACAGGCGCTGCTCTTAAAAATCAATACCATGAATGGGAAGGTAGTTGGTATTACTTTGGTCCAAACTGGTACGCCTTGACCGGTGAACAAACTATTGACAATGTCCCAGTCTACTTCCATAGTAACGGTAAACAAGCCAAGGGAGAGCTAGTCACCGTCGATGGTAAAATCCACTACTACGATGCCAACTCAGGTGCCCGTTTGTCAAACATTGACATTACTATTAAAGGGGAAAGCTATCATTTTGATGCGGATGGAAACGGAACACTCATTAGTTAATGAAGTTATAGAGACTCCTTCTCAATAACGACAGTTTAAAATGAAAGGAGAATTATCATGGAAAAGAAAGTACATTTTAAACTTCACAAAGTTAAAAAACATTGGGTAACTATTGCAGTGACAGGACTTGCTCTGGGATTGAGTTTTGCAGGACTCAGCTACGCTTCAGCTGAAGAACAGCCTACCCCTATTAATGAAGCAACTGTTGAAGCCACCATCAAAGAAGGCGCTATTGACGTCGATGCTCCAGCAAGTAATGAAGCCACAACTAAACCTACAGAAAATACAGCTGCTACCGCTTCGAGCGAAACTGCCACAGTGTCAGAAACACCAGTAGCTAGCTCTGAAGTGGCTTCAACAGAAATTGTTTCTGAAAAACCAATCTCTGAAGTCACAAGTACAGCTAGTTCGGAAGTAGCTAATTCTGAAACTACACATTCTGAGGTAAGTGCAACAAATATACCTACAAACAACGAAAACCTCATCATAAGTGCTTCTCCTGATAAAACAACTTTAGAGACCTCACAAAAAGATGGTGATTTCACAATCACTGTTGAAGCGGAAGGTCTCACAAAAAAGACAGATAAAAGAGAGAGTTTCGTTTCAGATGCAAATGGTGTTACCTATTATGTAGATGCAAAAGGGCAACTGGTTACTGGACCAAAAGAAATCAACGGTTTCCAATATTACTTTAACGATGACGGCACTATGGTAAAAGGTCAGCTTAGGAAAGTTGACGACAAACTTCATTTTTACGATGAAAACGATGGCAAGCTAGTAACAGAACGTTTTATTACATTCAAAGACAACCACTATATTCCAGAAGAAAACTATAGTAAAGTTGTATACTTCAATGAACCAGCTTATATCGAACCAAACTATTATGTAATGCCTGGATTAGAACGTTACTATTTCGATAAAAATGGTAACACACTTAAGAAAGGTCGTCAGACAATTTTAGGTAACAACTATTACATCTATGACAATGGCCAAGTTGCTGTTCATAGACTAATGGAATTAGATCACAAACGCTACTACTTTTATGACAAAGGGGCCTTAGTCAAAAATAAACAATATCCTATCATCGAAAAGGGTTTATGGAAGTCTATGCCATATGTATTTTATTCAGACAACGATGGGGTAGCACATTATCTCAATAAACAACTAAACATTGTGACTTATCCGTTCCCAACTTACTATACTCTTCCTTCAGAAAATAATAGAGAATATCCAAAAAATCAATTTATGATGGACTACGAAGGTCGTTGGTATTACTTCAACAAAGACGGATTTTCTGTCACTGGACCTAAAACTATTGATGGCTTTGAACTCTACTTCCATGAATCATCTCGTCCAGAAGGACATCAAGCCAAAGGCGAATTCATTAATATTGATAATAAAATCTACTACTTCGACAAAGATAATGGTCGTAAAGTCAAGGATACATCTTTTGAGTTAAACGATATCCATTATATCGCAGATAAAGAGGGTAACATTACTATCCAAGGTGATTCTAGATTCCATAACCAATATGTCAGCGATGATAAAGGAAACTGGTATTACTACAACGCCGATGGCAATAAACTTATTGGCGAACAAACCATTGATAACATCAAAGTTTACTTTAAGGACAGTGGAGTCCAAGTTAAAGGACACTTCGCTCCGAATGGACACTTCTATGACAAGGATAGTGGTGAACTTGTTACCAATGCTTATGTAGAAGACAATGGAAACTGGTACTATGTCGATGAAAATGGTCAAAAACTCATTGGAAACCAAATTGTCGATAGTTATCATGTTTGTTTTGACAGTGATGGTCGTCAACTAAAAGGTGAGGCTAGCTACTCAAATTCAGGTCTACCAAAACATTACTATGATTTGCATAATGGACAAAAGGTTATCAACTCTCTTATTCAAATCGATGGTAAGACCTATAAAGCTGATAATGAAGGTAAACTCTCTGAAGTACCATATGCTTTAAACTATCGCAACCAAATTGTTACCGACGAATTTGAAAACAGCTATTATTATGACTACCAAGGAATGATGGTTAAAAATCAATACGTTACTATCTATCACCTAGAGAATGACTATCTTAACCCTAAAATTAAAAAAGTCACCTATTATGCAGGATATGACGGAAAATTCCTTCACGGTCCCCAAACAATAAATGGTGTTGCTGTTTATTTTAATGCCTATGGTGAACAAATCAAAGACCAATTCGCAGACGATGGTTACTATTATGATAAAGATACTGGTGCTCGTGTTAATTTAGGTGTCAACCGATCAGTTATGATAAATGGTAAATGGTATTATCTTGACCAAAACGGAAAGCAATCTAAAGGAGAGTTTATTAAACAAGGAGGGAACAAATACTACTACGATAAAATTAATGGTGAGCGTGTCATTGGAACACTTTTTGAAGTGAACGATAAACTTTATATTTCAGATCAAGAAGGTGTCATTACTGAAAAGAAAGATGATATCAAAAAAAATGGACTATTCTATGATGACTACCACAATATCCATTATATGAATGATAATGGTCATCTAGCTAGGAACTTATACGTCCCTTCTGACCACAATGGATTTAGAGATGAGATAAAACCGTTTTACTATTTTGGTTCCGAAGGAATCGCTTTAAAAGGGGAGCATACTATTAATGGTGAAACAGTATTCTTCGATGAAAATGGAGAGCAAGTAAAAGGAGGTTTCGCAAAAAACGGTAAATATTACGATAAACATACAGGTAACTTAGCAAGAAATACTTTCAGAGAGCGTACTGTAAGAATCGCTCGTGAATGGCGTGCTAATGGTATCTCAACTACATTCCGCTACTACCTAGATAATAGTGGCTACAAGGTGTCAGATTATCAGACTATTAACGGTGAGGACTACTACTTCTACCCTGATGGACCACAGTTAAGAGGGGATTTCGCACCAGATGGTAGATATCACGATAAAGACACCGGAGCTTTAGTCACAAAACGTTATGTTCAAATAAAACCATGGCATTTTATCACCGACCTAGGTAATGACCCTATCGACCATAATTATGTTCAAGTATTTCAATTCGATAGATACCCTAGTCTAGCAGACACCTCAACTGGTGCAATTACTAGATATTTTGGTAAAAAATATTCTGATAGTTGGTACTACGTCGATGAAAATAGTCAAAAGGTAACTGGACACAAAACTATCGATAATGTGAAGGTTTACTTTGATAAAGATGGTAAACAAGCTAAAGGTATTGTTGCTGATGATGGTTATTACTATGACAAGAATACTGGTGAACTTGTTGACTTAGGACGTGACAAATTCGTTGACGTTGACGGTAATCGTTACTATGTTGGTAGTGATGGTAAATGTTACAAGGGAGAACAAAAGATTGGAGATGATTACTACTATTTTCACGATGATGGTAGACTAGGCTACGATGAATTGCGAACAATTTGGGCGGGAAATGACTACTACTACCATTATTATTACCCAAAAACTGGAAAACGTGCTAAAAATGTTGATATTACTTTTAATCACTCAATTCGTTACAAGGTGAAAGCTGAGCTTGTTCATTTCGATGAAAACGGTGATGGAAGGGTTATTAAATATATTTACGAATAATATTTATTTCACACATATAATTCCAATTTGTCTTTCAATGAAAGGAGAATTATCATGGAAAAGAAAGTACATTTTAAACTTCACAAAGTTAAAAAACATTGGGTAACTATTGCAGTGACAGGACTGGCTTTGGGATTGAGTTTTGCTGGCCTTAACTATGCTTCAGCTGAAGAACAGTCTACCCCTGTTAATGAAGCGACTGTTGAAACCATCATCAAAGAAGGCGCTATTGACGTTGAGGCTCCAGCGACTAGTGAAGCCACAGCTAAACCTACAGAAAATACACCTGCTACCCCTTCTAGCGAGACTGCTACAGTATCAGAAGCACCAGTAGCTACCTCAGAAGTGGCTTCAACAGAAACAGTCTCTGAAAAACCAAGCTCTGAAGTGACAAGTACAGCTAGTTCGGAAGTAGCGCATTCTGAAACTGCACATTCTGAGGTAATTGCAACGACTAGTGAGAGTGTTACAGCTGAGAATGCGTCACCTGTCGGTGATATCCCAATCGAAAATACCACAAGAGGAACTGACCGTTCTGCCTTTACTGAAAAAAGGAATGGATTTGTTACCGAAAAAGAAGAACGTATTGAAACAGAAAACTATCTAGGAAGTCTTATCACTACAAGATATCCTTATTACGTAACTTATTACTACGATAATAACGGTAATAAGCTTATGGGATGGCAAGATATTAATGGAGAACGCTATTATTTCAAAAAAGAGCGAGAACATCCTGGTTTCGAAACTATTGATGGAAAACTCTATTACTTTACAGATAGTGCACGTATGCTCCATGATGAATTTGTTGAAGAAAATGGTCAAACTTACTATCTAGGTAGCGATGGTGTGCGAGTCTCTGGCTTACAAGATATCAAAGGACAAACCTATTACTTTAATCCAGATAGAAACGACCAACTTAGCTATGGCTTGAACGTGGTCGGAGACAAGCTCTATCTGTTTGGAGATGCTGGCAAAGAAAATGCAGGACAATTAGTTAAAGACACACATCTCAACAACGGTGATTTCCAACTAAATATTGATCCTAATGGTATCGTTACGGTGGCAAATAACCATCCAGCTTTTCTACAAGATAATGGTGGTCACTGGTACTATATGGATAAAGATGGAAAACTAGTTACTGGACTACAAACCATTGATGGTTTGACTTATTACTTTGATTCGAATGGTAGACAGGTCAAGGGTGAACGCCGTGAGGTCAATGGTAAATCCTATTTTTACGACCCAGATAACGGCGCCCTTGTGACGAACCGACTCGTCACCTTCAAAGCTGGACGATTCATTCCTGAAGAAAACTATGCTAAAGAAATAAGATTTGACTTTGCTCCTTATTCCAATTATGACAGCAAAGAACATCCTGAACTCGAAAGGTATTATTTTGGTGCCGATGGCCTACCAGTCACAGGATGGCAAACCATCAATGGTAATAAGTACTATTTCCAAGATAATGGAAATATGGTCGTGCACAGATTTTTCAACAACTATTACTTCTACAGTGATGGTACCATCGCTAGAAATATACGGTTGAATATTCCTACACACTATATTATGAGAGAATTTCCAAATATCTATGAATTTGACAATGATGGTGTCGGAAAATACATCTCTAGTGATTTTAAGGACCTTCGACCTAAGAGCGCTCATTTTTCTCAAGATAAAGAGGGCTACTGGTACTACTACGATGAGTATGGACAACCTGGTGTTGGTGCCGAAACTATTGATGGCTACGACATGTATTTCCATTTTGGAACTCGCCGTCAAGCTAAGGGAGAGCTCGTTGATATCGATGGAAGGGTTTACTATTTTGATAAAGATAACGGTCGAAAAGTCAAAGATACAACTTTTGATTTCGATGGTAAGACCTATGTGGCAGACCAATCTGGTGTCCTCAGCATTAAAAGTCAATCAACTGAACGAAACCGCTATATCAGTGATTCCGAAGGTAACTGGTACTATGTCAATGACAAGGGTTACCTCCTCCTTGGTGCCCACACCATTGATAACGTCAACGTTTATTTCGGCACCAATGGTGTCCAATACAAAGGCCATTTTGCTCCTGATAATCACTATTACGATAAAGATAACGGTGCTTTAGTAACAGATAGATTGGTTGAGGATGGCGGCAAAGAGTTTTATGTTGATGAAAAAGGAAAGAAGTTTCACGGTACTAAATATTTGGACGGAATTCAGTACTACTTTAGATACGGCGAAAAAGTGAAAGGTGAGTTTAATTATCCATACCGTGGTGATCATTATTATGACAAAGAGACTGGTGCCCTTGTAACCGGAAAATACTTCGAACATAAGAATAACTGGTATTATGCAAATAGTAAGGGAAATATTCTGACTGGTAGAAGAGTCATCGATGGAAAGCATGTCTACTTCTACGATGATGATTACGGACAATATAAGGGTATACAAGCTAAAGATAAACTCATCATTTTAGGTGGTAAGACTTACTATTATCTTCCTGGCTCTGGTAATCGTGCTGATAATGTAACCTTGACAATCAATCACGTTACTTATTACTTCGATAATGACGGGGTTGGCCATATCCTTCGATAGTCATTTACAAGTGACTATGGATTTCAATTATTTCACACAAAAGGAAGTCGACAGTTGGTCAACTTCCTTTTTCATATCATCAATCACTGTCATTCAAACAGAACCCAATTATGACATTTTTTTAACATTTACGATTATCTTGTAAAAAAACTTGTTTGTAATTAAAAAAGTATTATAATAAAGATAGGTGAGCATGTAAGCGTTTTACTAAAACGTTGAAAGTGTACTACAGAGGGATTAGGATTAGGAACTTGGCTTTAGAATTCTAACGTCAAAATAATTTTTTATGCATGAAAACTGGTCCTTAGGCACTTTGGCATGATAATCTAAGGCTCTTTTCATACACACATCTGTCTATAATACAAAACTAGAGCTTTAGAGAGAATGTTTCAAACTAAAAGTTCTAGTTTTTTGTATTTAAAGACATATGCCATAGGCTGGATTCAATAATAAAACGAAAGGAGAGAAATAAAAGTATTAGGATAAATAAGTGAAGACACTTGTTTCTAGATATGAATTACACAGCATAAGCATATTCTCCTTGCCACACGTTTGACGTGCTCCCCTATAAAATCTTCTTATGATCATGACATGAGAGATTTAGATATGGGACTCAGTCGTTTTAACAGATTTGCCTACTTTTAACACTATTTTAACGGCGAGCTCCTTTATAACCACCCAAACATCGGTGTTCATTTTATGAAAGGAGTCTATTATGAATACTGAAATGAATTATCCATGGCACGTGTACAAGAAGCACCTTGTGGCACTTTCTTGTGTAACCGCACTAGCTGCTTTTTCCCTAGTTGCTCGCCCTGCATTTGCGGAAGAAGTAAAAATACCCGAAGCTACAGGTCAACCAACTGAGATTCTTGCACCTGCACAAGAGACTGTAGTAACTAATGTAGAGGTCAAAGCACCTACTACAAATCCTATCTCAACTAATACTGAGCTACCTACTAGTACAAGTACGGTTCTTAGTGAAGCTCCTAGCAGTGAAGTCGCATCATCTGAATTAGCAAGCGAATCACCAGTAGAAATCACTTCTGAACAAGAAATTAGCAATCAAGATAATCAGGCAAATAAAGCTACACCAATTAAAACGGCAACTTCAGAAGCCTCTACTACAAAAACTTCGGTAGAAAAAGTCAATGAACCTATTCCTGTCGAAGAAACAAAAACACCTACAAAAAACAGTGTACAACCTGCCCCAATCGATGAAAATGAAAAGCCAGTCACACCTTCTGTAACACTTGAAAATGCACCTCGTATTTCTGGTGGACATTATTATAGTGATGATAATGGTAACTGGTATTACAAGGATGCAAATGGCAAAAATCTTGTCGGGCTGAACTATGTGGATAATGTTCCTGTTTACTTTAGCCAAGACGGTATTCAAATCAAAGGTGGTTTTGCAGAGGATGGCCGATACTATGACAAAGATTCTGGGGCTCTCGTAACCAAGGCATTTAAAGAACTCTTAACTTATATTGGTCGTGATGATATCAACAATCAAAATATCTATACTACTGATTGGTACTACCTCGATGCCGATGGAAGACCTCTTAAAGGTCCTCAAAATCTTGGTGGAACAAACATGTACTTCTTCCCTAATGGGGCACAAGTTAAGGGACGTTTCGCACCTGACGGACATTACTATGATAAGGACTCTGGTGCGCTTGTAACTAACAGCTTTGTCCATGTCTACAACTGGAATTTCCAAAATCAAGACGGAAATCGTGTGAATCACTTTGTCATCACCATTCCTAATAATTCAGTCGTTGGACCTAACGGTGAAAACCAATTTTGGGATATGAGTCATTACCCACTTTCTAGCAATGATTTGAATCGCGAAGATTTCTACTATTATGTAGATGACAAGGGGGATAAACTGACAGGACCTCAAACCCTAAACGGCATCCATGTCTACTTCGACCAAAATGGTAGACAACTTAGAGGTGAGTTTGAATTTGACGAAGATGGTACTGTTCATTACTACGATGCGAAAAACGGTGCACGCGCTGAAAATACCATTGTCAGAACCAACACTGGTGCCTTCAAATTCGATGCAAATGGTAATGGACATTTGATGAAACCTGGCGAAGAAATAGATACTCCCGTCACTCCTACACCTACTGTCTCCCTAGACAAGGCACCGCGTGTTTTTGGTGGTTACTATTATAGTGATAACCAGGGCAACTGGTACTACAAGGATGCAAACGGTAAAAACCTCATCGGTCTCAACTTCGTTGACAACATTCCAGTCTACTTTGACAAGGATGGCAAACAAGTCAAAGGACGTTTTGCAGAGGATGGTCGCTATTACGATAAAAACTCTGGTGCACTTGCAACAAAACGCTATCTTGAAACTGAAGATGGCAACTGGGTTTACGTCAATGATAAAGGTGATAAACTCAAGGGAGAACAAACTATCGATGGTGTTAATGTCTACTTTGATGATTTCACTGGTACACAAGTCAAGGGACATTTTGCACCAAATGGTAAATACTATGACAAAGATTCTGGGGCTCTCGTAACCAATGCTTTTAAAGAAATCTTGACTTATATTGGTCGTGATGACATCAACAATCAAAATGTCTATACTACTGCCTGGTATTATCTCGATGCTGATGGTAAGCCATTAACAGGACCTCAAACCTTTGGAAATAGTCACTTGTACTTCCTTCCTAATGGGGCACAAGTCAAGGGACGCTTCGCCCCTGATGGACACTATTATGATAAAGACTCTGGTGCTCTCGTCACTGATAGCTTTGTTCATGTCTACAACTGGAATTACCGAAATCTCGATGGTGATCGCATCTTCCACTTCACTATTACCATTCCTGGAAATGATATCGTAGGTCAGGATGGACAGTACCCAAGAGAAAGCAAAGATTTAGATCGTGAAGATTTCTACTACTATGTTGATGCTAAAGGGGATAAACTGACAGGACCTCAAACCTTAAACGGCATCCATGTTTACTTCGACCAAAACGGTAAACAACTTAGAGGTGAATTCAAATTTGACGATGACGGAACTGTCCACTATTACGATGCTAAGAATGGGGCACGCGCTGAAAATACCATTGTTAGAACAAACACTGGTGCCTTCAAATTCGATGCTGACGGTAATGGACATTTGATGGGACCTGATGAAGTTTAGGAAAATAATTCAAATAACAACTATTGATATCGCATGATTACTCTCATTTAGGAATCGTTAAAAAGGAAGTCGTTCAAAATCGACTTCCTTTTTCATATCACATGTAAACTTTTTCTTCCACTTTAAGAAAACTTTAGGCTTTGATTTATATACTATAACCATCCTAAAACTTTTCTTTTTCATAATCTCCTAAATCCAGGGCTCGGGTCCTGGATTTTTTTGTGCGGTCAAGAAATAAACGATGTCATAGGTTTTGAGCTATTTCTTATATTCTTTTGCCTGATGGATCATCTCTAGGAAATAAGCATGCACCCTTGTATCACCCGTTAATTCTGGATGAAAAGAGGTCACTATCATCTGCTTTTCTCTAGCTGCCACGATAGCCCCATTGACTTGTGCTAGAATACCCACTTCTGGTCCAACAGCTTCAATAATCGGCCCACGAATAAAGACCATTGGAATCTCGCCTATTCCTTTAAATTCAGCATCTGTGACAAAACTGCCCAATTGGCGACCATAGGCATTTCTGGCTACATTGATGTCCATACTTGCCAAATGTTTTGTTTGGTCTCCCACTATGGTTTTGGCCAACAAAATCAGACCCGCACAAGTTCCAAATACAGGTAGTCCTGCATCAATTTTCGCCTTTATCAAGTCAAACAAGTCTAAATCATGCAAGAGTTTCCCCATGACTGTCGACTCTCCCCCTGGTAGAATGAGCCCGTCCAAATCAGCGTGGGCTTCCCAATCTTGTCTATTTCTGATTTGAACCGTTTCAACCCCAAGTGCTTTCAAGACCTGCTCATGTTCTGCAAAAGCACCTTGCAAAGCCAGTATTCCGATTTTTGTCATTTATTTTCCTCGCTCTGCCATTAGGATGTCAATTTCATCCTTGTTGATACCAACCATGGCTTCACCCAAATCTTCTGACACTTGCGCCAAAATATCTGGACGATTATAGTTAGTCACTGCTTTGACGATGGCTTCCGCACGTTTTTTCGGATTTCCTGATTTGAAAATCCCTGAACCAACAAAGACACCTTCAGCACCCAACTGCATCATAAGCGCAGCATCCGCTGGCGTCGCTACACCACCTGCCGCAAAATTGACAACAGGCAACTTGCCATGTTCATGGACATAACGAACCAAATCAATTGGCACCTGCAAGTCTTTAGCGGTAATATAAAGCTCATCATCTCTAAGATTTTGAATGCGGCGAATTTCTTGATTCATGAGTCGCAAGTGGTGAACAGCCTGAACAATATCACCAGTACCAGGTTCACCCTTGGTACGAATCATAGATGCCCCTTCTGAAATACGGCGAAGAGCCTCACCAAGGTCCTTAGCTCCACAGACGAAAGGCACATCAAATTTGGTTTTGTCCACATGAATAAGGTCATCGGCCGGTGTCAAAACCTCACTCTCGTCGATATAATCAATCTCAATCGCCTGCAAAATCTGTGCTTCAACGAAATGACCAATACGCACCTTAGCCATCACTGGAATACTAACAGCGTCCTGAATTTCCTTAATCATCTTAGGATCACTCATACGTGATACCCCACCCACCGCACGAATATCGGCCGGAATGCGTTCCAAGGCCATGACTGCAGCCGCTCCTGCCGCCTCAGCGATACGTGCTTGCTCAGGATTTTGAACGTCCATGATGACGCCCCCCTTAAGCATCTGTGCCAAATTTTTATTTAAGTCGTAACGATTTGTCATTGCAATCACCTCTCATGTTTTTATGCCCTCTATTTTACACAGGATGATTTTTGAATAAAAGAGTCTTTTTCTCAAACTGTATGGGGACAATTACCCTTTCAATGATATCTATAGACGAAAAAATAAATAAATTAGGAAAACCCTTTTATAGGCTATAACTATCACAACTATAAGCATCTTTTTATAAGAGTATGGCATTTTTGTATCCGTTTTCTATTGAAGTTATTAGAAAATAAGATTAAAATATAATCGTAAATTAATTTTTGGTATTCCTGTTGTTTTAAATGTCACAGCATGAATTTACCAAGTCACCATATAAGGGGGAAAATTATGGAAAACAAAGTTCGTTTCAAACTTCATAAAGTTAAGAAACATTGGATCACAATCGCTGCCTCAAGTTTGGCTATCGGAGCTTCACTAATTGGACTAGGACAGGTCGGAGCTGATGAAGTCAAACCAGAAACGACTGCTGTTAACAGTCCTGAAAATGTCGTCTCTGACAGCAATCTTGAGACAAGTGCCAGCCTCATTACAAGAACCGAAGTGGCTCCAGCAAGCACTACTGTTGAGAAAGCTTCTAGTGAAGCAGTATCTTCTGACACTGCATCTACTAATGCGACTAGTCAGCCTACAGAAGCAACTGCTACACAGCCTGCCAGTGAAACTGATAAGAAGGGTGGGGCAGCTCCAGTTAATGAAACAACTACTGCTGATAGGAGCGTTGAAATCTCATCTGGGACAAGCGACAACGCAACTACTTCACAGGAAACACCTTCCCAAGGTGGCAAGTTCACTTCTGATGATCAAGGCAACTGGTATTATCTAGACAGTGACGGCCACAAACTGACTGGTCCACAAACCATCGATAGCTTTAACCTCTACTTTCATGACAATGGCATCCAAGCAAAAGGTGAAAAAGTCACCATTGATGGCAAGGATTACTACTACGATAAAGATAATGGGCGTAAGGTAACTGACACAAGTATTGAAGTAGATGGTAAAACTTATCTAGCAGATGCTGATGGTATCCTAACCGAAAAAACACAACTACCTACTCAGGTCGTGACCGGTGGTCATTTCCAATCTGACAACCAAAAAGATTGGTATTACTACACTGCCAACGGTGAAAAATTAACTGGTTGGCAAAATGTTGATGGTGTCATCCTTTATTTTGATAAAGATGGCAAACAAGTCAAAGGACAAGAACGAGAGATTGGTGGAAAATACTATCGATTCGATGAGAATGATGGTTCTCTATTAACGAATCAGTGGCATCACACTTCAATTTTCAATGGCTATAGGACAGAACCTCAATATACAACTTATACTAATTACTTAGGCGAAGATGGTGCTGCATTTATTGGATGGCATACCATTGACAGTAAACGTTATTATTTCAAACCTGATGGACTTTTGGCTAAAAATGATACTGTCACAATTGATGGGAAGATTTATCTTTTTGATTACCAAGGACAATTGGTCAAGAACAAATATGGCATTGTTGAAACTCCTTCAATGTTCCATGCAAACACTTCTACCTACCGTACCAATGCTAACGGCGAAGTCTTAACTGGTAAACAAATTATCGATGGAAAAGAATATATCTTTGGTTCAACTGGTCAAGTCGTCGATGGTGTTGTACGTTATGATGGCAAACTTTATCTAGTCACAGATAGTAAAATAGAAAAAAACTATTTTGGAGCCCTTTTTTCAAAAAAAACATTTTGGGGCGGGCCTAGTTTCTCTGGAATCTATGGAACTGATAAAAACGGCGTCCTCCTAGAGGGCATCCAACGAGGCTCCGATGGTTACCTTCACTACTTCCAACCAAAGGTGGAAAGTATTAACAAGCCTACGTGGAAAGAAATCGATGGCAAGCGCTATCGTCTAACAAAATCATATCGAACAGAAAGATATGCTGGTATGTACACCACTATTATCCTTACTAACGACACTTTGAAAGTCGATGATAAGACCTACACAATTGATAATGAGGGAGTAGTGACTGAATTTACGGCTAAAAACCAATTTGTTCGCGATGATTTCTGGAACTGGTACTACTACGACAAAGAGGGCAAACTCCTAACAGGCCGTCAAACCATTGATGGTGTTCAACTCTACTTTGATAAAAATGGTAAGCAAGTCAAAGGTAGCCTAGTAGACATTGATGGTAAAACTTACTACTTTGACAAAGACAGTGGGGCTATGTGGACGAATACCACTCTCGAAAAAGACGGCAAAACTTATATCATCGATGAAAACGGTGTGGCTACTGAGAAAGTGAATTAAAAAGGAAAGACAAAATATTTCTACCACTTTAAGAAAACTTTAGGTTTTAATTTATATGCTATAATCATCCTAAAACTTTTCTTTTTCATAATCTCCTAAATCCAGGGCTCAGGTCCTGGATTTTTTTGTTTTTTTAAACTCTTGTGACTGCTAAAATTGTAAAATTTCCATTCAGTCGCTTTTTATGTAATCGTTTTCTTATTTTTATCTAAATTTCTTATATTTTCTTGAAAGTCTCTAAAATAGCGCTATAATAGGAAGTAGGAAAAAGGAGGAAAAAGTATGAAAGTACATTCTAATTTTACTGGACAAAAGTCCAAAAAACGTCTGATTGCATTCTCATGTGCAACTGCTCTTGCAAGTTTTGCCTTTATCGCAAAGCCTGCCTTCGCTGAGGAAGCTAAAGCTGACAACTCATCAAACCTTGATGTGACTGCTGCTACCACTGCGAATGTAGAAACTACAGCAGACCTCGTCGAAACAAAGGTTGTCGAAGCACCTGTTACTACTGAAAATGTGGCTAGCACAGAAAACACCACAAATGTCTCAGAACAAGCCTCAACTTCTACAGCAAGTTCTGAAACTGCCAGTGAAACAGCTTCAACAACTACAAGCGAAAGTCAAGCACCTGCAGAATCGGTCTCAGGCCAAACACGCGAAGCTGTAACTACAGACCGGGCTGCCAGTGAGGCTGCATCAGCAACCGCAGATACCAATAGTGAAACCAATGTTACCGGTGGTCAATATTATAGTGATAGCCTTGGTAACTGGTATTATAAGGATGCTAGTGGTAAGAACCTAACTGGTGCACAAAAAATCGATGGGATCAACGTTTATTTCGATGAAAATGGCATACAAGTCAAGGGAAACTTTTCAAAAAATAAACAATACTATGATGCAGATTCTGGTGCTCTTGTAACGGATTGTTATATTAATCATCTTGGTGGTGTTTACTATGTCGATAAAAATGGTGAACCATTAAAAGGCGCACAAACCATTCAAGGAAAACAAGTTTATTTCAATGATTACAACGGCCTTCAAGTTCGAGACGGATTTGCTAGCAATGAACACTTCTACGATAAAGATGGTAACCTTGTAACAGATAGCTATGTTTTTAGCACTAAATACAACTATAACAACACTATCTATCCTTTCTATGTTGATAAAAATGGCGACAAATTAAAAGGTGAACAAATCATCAATGGAAAATCTGTCTATTTCGATAAGTATGATGGAGCAAAGGTGCGTAATAGCGTTGCTGACAATGGGCGTTTCTATGATCAAGATGGTAATTTAGTTGATCTAGGGAAAAAACACTACGTGTTCATCGATAACCATTGGTTCTATGTTGATGAAGATGGAAAGATACTTAAAGGTGAACAAGTCATTGATGGTGTGAAAGTTTACTTTACCCCTTATTACGGATATCAAATTAAAGGGGATTTTAATTCTGACGGCCAATTCTATGACAAGGATACTGGCGAGCTCGTGACAAACCGTTATATTCAATTAACACGCTACGAATCGAACGGCTCTATGGCTCCAACTCTAGAGACCCATTGGTATTATCTTGGGGCAGACGGAAAAGTGGTAACAGGTCCACAAGTTATTGACGGCGTTCGTGTCTACTTTAACTATAGAGGACACCAAGCAAAAGGAGACTTTGGCTACGATGGTTATTATTATGATAAAGACACTGGAGCACTCGTCAAAAATAGCTTTGTCTCCTTAGAGCAACCATCAGGAACCCTTATTTATTACCTCGATAACGAAGGCAATACAATTAAGGGAGAACAAATTATTAATGGTAAGCATCTCAACTTCGGTGAATACGGTATCCAAGTTAAGGGAAATTTCGCACCTAATGGACTTTTTTATGATGCAATTACAGGGGAACCTGTTACTAATCGTTATGTTCAAATCAATGACCAGAGTAACTCATATAATACCCTTGAAAATAAAGATAAATGGTTCTATATCGGTTCAGACTCTAAAGCTCTTAAAGGAGAGCAAGTCATTAATGGCGTAACCGTATTCTTTGACAAAGATGGGGTTCAAGCTAAAGGGATTTTCGCAGATGACGGTTTCTATTATGATAAAGATTCTGGAGCACGCGTTAATCTTGGCAACAATCAGTTTGTTCAAGTGAACGGTAACTGGTACTATCTTAATAACGAAGGTAAAATTGTAAAAGGTGAACAAGTCATTAATGGCAACAATTTTTACTTTGATAAAGATGGCAAGCAAGTTAAAGGGAACTTTGCTGAAAATGGAGCGTACTATGATGAAAATTCAGGAGTACAAGTAACCAATCGTTATGTTAACTTCAATAACAATTGGTATAGAATCGGTGCTAAAGGTACTCCTCTTAAAGGTGCCCATGTCGTTGATGGTCATAATGTTTTCTTTGACCAAGACGGTAAACAGATTAAGGGCGACTTCGCTTCGGATGGCTACTATTACAGTAAAAATTCAGGAGACCGAGTAGACTTAGGACAAAATCATTATCAAAACATAAACAATAATTGGTATTATATTGGTAATGACGGCAAACGCCTTACTGGTGAACAAGTCATTGATGGTGTCGAGGTCTACTTCGATAGTACTGGTAAGCAGGTTAAAGGAAACTTTGCTGAAAACGATTCATTTTACGATAAAGATAGTGGTGCCCGCCTTAAGGAACAATTTGTCGATTTGAATGGAAAGACTTATTATGTTGATGCTAAAGGCAAAAGACTTAGAGAAGGGGGAGTTCGAACTATCAATGGTAAAGAGTATACCTTTACGGGCGGTGCAGATCCCCACCTTGCTAGAGAAGAATTTCTATATCCTTACGGCTACTCTTCATTCTACGATTTGAATAACAAAGAAGTCAAAGGGCCTCAATTCGTTAAGGCCAAAAACGGTAATAGATATTACATTACCGCTTCTGGTCACGTCCCATTAGGGCTTCACATTATCAACGGAGAACTTTATATGTTTGATGCTCCGACAAATAAATATGCTGATGGTAGGGTTAGTGCGAATGGCTTGACTAAAGACTATTTCCCATCACTTATTCCTAATGGTAGCCATATCTATTACTTTGATAAGGAAACAGCTACTGCTATAAAAAATCAATATAAAGAGGTTAATGGTAACTGGTATTACTTTGGACCTAATTGGTATGCACTAACCGGTGAACAAACTATTGATGGGGCTCATGTCTATTTCCATAGAGATGGCAAACAAGCTAAAGGGGAACTAGTCACTGTAAATGATAAACTTCATTATTATGATCCTAACAGTGGTGCACGTACTGAGAACACTACCCTCACTATCGAAGGTAAGACCTACCATTTTGATGCTGAGGGAAATGGAAAACTCCTCAATTAGTGTAAGTGAGCAGTAAGCATTATGAAAAAGTAATTCCATCTTCCACTTTAAGAAAACTTTAGGCTTTGCTTTATATACTATAACCATCCTAAAACTTTTCTTTTTCATAATCTCCTAAATCCAGGGCATAGGTCCTGGATTTTTTTGTTTTTAGAAAAGTCTGTAGCAACTAAAATCATCCCCTCTCTCACTCGCATCACAATGTAATCGTTTTCTTATTTTTGTCTAAATTTCTTATTTTTTCTTGAAAGTCTCTAAAATAGCGCTATAATAGGACTTAGGAAATGGAGGAAAAAGTATGAAAGTACATTCTAATTTTACTGGACCTAAGTCCAAAAAACGTTTGATTGCATTCTCATGTGCAACTGCTCTTGCAAGTTTTGCCTTTATCGCAAGACCTGCCTTCGCTGAGGAAGCTAAAGCTGATAACTCATCAAACCTTGATGTGACTGCTGCTACCACTGCCAATGTGGAAACCACAGCAGACCTCGTAGAAACAAAGGTTGTCGAAGCTCCTGCTACTACTGAAAATGTGGCTAGCACAGAAAACACCACAAATGTCTCAGAACAAGCCTCAACTTCTACAGCAAGTTCTGAAACTGCCAGTGAAACAGCTTCAACAACTGCAAGCGAAAGTCAAGCACCTGCGGAATCAGCCACAGGCCAAACACGTGATGCTGTAACTACAGACCGAGCTGCCAATGAGACAGCTTCAGTACCTAATGAAACAAACGTCACTGGTGGTCAATACTATAGTGATGACCAAGGCAACTGGTATTATAAAGATGCCAGTGGTAAAAACCTCGTAGGCGAACAGACTATCGATGGCCAAAATGTTTATTTCCGCAGTAATGGGCAACAAGTTAAGGGGCCTTTACTCGATAGGAATAATAATCTATTTCGTTACTACGATGTTGATACTGGGCAACTATGGACGAATCGATACCTTGAATCCCAAGGTAATTGGTACTATTTAGGTAAAGATGGCTATCCACTCACTGGAGAACAAACTATCAATGGTCAAGAAGTCTACTTCGATTATAAAGGTGTTCAAATCAAAGGTGACTTTAGCGGAGAGGACTATAGCTATCCAGATCAAACTTTCTATTACGACTCTAACTCTGGTGCAAGGGTCCGAAAAGAAGGTCTAGTTCAGAATAAAAAAGGCCAAACCTTTTACATCAAGAACGATGGTTCTAAATTTACAGGAATACGTGAAATTGATGGTAATATCTACTATTTCAAAGCACGTGAAGCTGCCTCTCCTGTTGATACCGGCGTCCTACAAAAAGGAATCAGCATTTTACTAGAAGAAGGGCAAAATTCACCACGTACTTATGGTTTTGGTACCCCTACTAATATTACCCGTCGCTACTATTTTGACTCAGTTACTGGTCAAGCCGTTAAAAATCGCTATGTCCAAGAAAATGATGGCTGGTACTATTATGGTGCAGATGGAAATGCTATTCGTCCTCAAGATGGTGAAGTCAATATAGACGGTCAAATCGTTTACCTATATGCTAATGGTCGTCAAGCTAAGGGAGAGCTTGTTCTCGACAATGGTGTTCTTCGCTACTATGATCCTAATTCTGGAGCACGCGTCTCTAACACCACTCTAACAATTAATGGTATGACCTATCGATTTGATGAAAACGGCGTAGGTATGGATGCTCCTAACCCAAATGGTTATTATAGCGACGATAATGGAAACTGGTATTATAAGAACGTAAATGGAGACAACCTCACTGGTGCTCAAATCATTAACGGTCAAAAGTTATTTTTCCGCGACAATGGTCAACAGGTTAAAGGTGCTTATGGTGATTCCTACGGTGATTTATACGCATTCTACGATATTAATTCTGGAAATCTTGTAACCAATCGTTATGTTGAATACATGGGTAATTGGTTCTATGTAGGTAAAGACGGTAAGCCAGTCAAGGGAGCTCGAAATATCGATGGACAAGATGTCTTCTTCAACTATCGAGGGGTACAAGCTAAAGGAGGATTTGGTCAAGATGGCGTCTATATGCCTGAGTACTATTACGATAAAGATAATGGTCGCAAAGTAACCAAAGCTGGGTTTGTTAAAGATAACAGAGGCTTAACTTACTATCTTGACGAGAAAGGTAACAAAGTCCTTGGACTTCATGAAATCAATGGTGATTTATATTACTTCCGTCGAGGAGGTGCCTATAAGTACACCCAACTGGGTGACATGTGGCAAGACAGTATTAATTACATCGATGGTAAAATCTACTACTTCGGTCATGACGGTAGAGCAATTAAAAATCGTTTCTATCAATGGGGTAATTACTGGTACTACTTCTATGCGGATGGTTCAGCAGCTACTGGTGCCGTTCAGATTAATGGACAACAACTTTACTTCGATAAAAATCATGGTAGACAAGTTAAAGGCGCTTTTGCACCAGATGGTCACTACTACGATGAAAACTCTGGTGAACTCGTCACTAACCAAACACGTACTATCAAAGGTGTAACTTATCATTTTGATGAAAATGGTAACGCGACTAAAGTTTAAGCTATTCCTTACTTTAAGAAAACTTTAGGCTCTGCTCTATATACTATAATCATCCTAAAACTTTTCTTTTTCATAATCTCCTTATCCAGGGCACAGGTCCTGGATTTTTTTATTTTTTAAGTTCCTATGATTGCAAAAATTGTGACATTTGCCATTTACTCGCTTTCCTATGTAATCGTTTTCTTATTTTTGTCTAAATTTCTTATATTTTCTTGAAAGTCTCTAAAATAGCGCTATAATAGGACTTAGGAAATGGAGGAAAAAGTATGAAAGTACATTCTAATTTTACTGGACCTAAGTCCAAAAAACGTCTGATTGCATTCTCATGTGCAACTGCTCTTGCAGGTTTTGCCCTCATCGCAAAGCCTGCCTTCGCTGAGGAAGCTAAAGCTGATAACTCATCAAACCTTGATGTGAACGCTACTACCACTGCAAATGTGGAAACTACCGCAGACCTCGTAGAAACTAAGGTTGTCGAAGCTCCTGCTACTACTGAAAATTTAGGCACCACTCAAAGCACTACAAATGTCTCAGAACAAGCCACAACTTCTGCTGCAAGCTCTGAAGTTGTCAGTGAAACTGCCTCAACAACTGCAAACGAAAGCCAAACTCCTACAGAATCAGTTGCAGGCCAAACACGTGAAGCCGTAACTACAGACCGAGCTGCCAGCGAGACAGCTTCAGTACCTAATGAAACAAACGTCACTGGTGGTCAATACTATAGCGACGACCAAGGCTACTGGCATTACAAAGATGCTAGCGGTAAAGACCTGACTGGACCACAAACTATTGATGGCGTTAAGGTCTACTTCAATCCAGGCGGTGTTCAGGTTAAAGGGGGATTTGGCTGGGACGGTCACTATTATGACAAAGACTCTGGTGCTCTTGTTACTAATAAATTTGTTGAAGAATATGGTAGAACCTATTACGTTGATGAAAATGGTAATAAGGCAATTGGTTCTAAAGAAGTTAATGGAGCGTGGTATTATTTTGAGCAGTATGGTGAACTAATTAAAAACAATTTTGCTCCTGATGGCCGTTATTATGACAAATATGGTAAACAAGTGGATTTCGGAACAAACCGCTATTTCGAATTAAACGGGGAATGGTACTATGCTGGAAATGATGGTGCTATTTTAAAGGGACCACAAACCATCGATGGTGTTAAGGTTTACTTCCGACAATACGGAGCTCAAGTCAAAGGATATTTTGTCAAAGATGAGGGGGATAATAAATCTCGATACTACGATAAGGATACTGGTGCTCTTGCCACCAATCAATATGTTATCGCTTATAATCCTTACAAACATCGAAATGAACGTTATTATGTTAACGACCAAGGAATTCGGTTAACTGGTCCTCAAACAATTGACGGTAAACAAGTCTACTTCGATACCTACGAGGGAAGCCAGGTTTTCGACAATTTTGCTGACGATGGTTACTTTTACGGTCAGGACGGAAATCGTGTTGATCTTGGTGCCAATCGTTATGTTCAAATCAGAGACAATTGGTACTATGTCGGTAACGATGGAAAAATTTTAACCGGTGAACACATTATTGATGGAGCTCACGTTTATTTTGAATATGGAGGTAAACAAGTTAAAGGAGATTTTGACTATAAAAATCAATTTCACGATAAAGACTCTGGAACTTTAGTTACTAATCGTTTCGTTACCGTTAATGACAAGACCTACTTCATTGGAGCAGATAGTAAGGCTATTAAAGGAGCGACCGTCATCGACAACATTGAATACTTCTTTGACGAAAAAACTGGCGCTCAGGTTAAGGGAAATTTCGCAAGTAACAAAAAATATTATAACAGTACTACTGGTGCTCTCGTAATCAATAGTTATGTCCAAGTCGACAAAGACTGGTACTACGTAGGCAATGACGGTAAACGGCTTAAAGGTTCTCAAACCATTAACAATGTTCCTGTATACTTTGACCCTTATGATGGTAAACAAGCCAAAGGTGTCTTTGGTAATGATGGCTACTTCTACGACAAAGATTCTGGTGCTAAAATAGACCTTGGTACCAATCGCTACGTTTACATCAACGATAACTGGTACTATCTTAATGGAGAAGGAAAAATCCTTAAAGGCGATCAAACCATCGACGGGGTACACGTTCACTTTGATCCATATTATGGTAATCAAATTAAAGGAGAATTTACCGATAGTAATGGGCATGCGGTTAAAGCAAACTCCTATACTAGCCCAGTTAAGTACTATGATAAAAATTCTGGAGCTCTTGTAAAAGGTCAATACTTTAGCCATGATGGTAAATGGTACTATGCAGATGCAGAAGGTAATATCCTTAAAGGCTCACAAACCATCGATGGGGTACACGTTTACTTTGACTATAATGGTGTACAAGCTAAAGATACTGTTCTAGATGGTTACTACTACGATAAAGATAGTGGAGCACGAAAAGAACTCCCTCGTGATCAGTTTATTAAGATTGGTGACGATTTATACTACATTAGCAGTAATGGACGAACTGGGAATATAACTATTGATGGTAAGGATTACTATGTTGGTCGATATGGTAGAGTTCTTCGTGGTTCCTTTAACGTATACCAAGAGCCACCTTACTATGATGACGAAACTGGCGAAGCTGTGAAAAAAACTGGTTTTGTTAAATCTTATGGTCGTTGGTACTATATAGAGGAAGACGGAAAAAAAGCAAAGGGCCTTAAAGAAATTGATGGTAAGCTTTATTTCTTCTCTAACAATCCAATGAACAAATACGAAACAAACGAACAAGTTCGTGGACAATTAGCTAGACCTTACTTTTATATTTCCTTCCCAAATAGAGCAGAAGACAACCCAACTTACTACTTCGATGCTGAGACTGGAGCTGCTGTAACCAACCAATTCGTCTATGCAGATGGACACTGGTACTACTTCGGTAACGATGGAAAGGCTCTTCTATTTGATCAAGTCATCAATGGTCAACACCTCTACTTTGATTATGAAGGTAAACAAGTTAAGGGCGATTTCGTTACAGACTACAAGGGAACTCGTTATTATGACGAAAACTCTGGTGAGCTCGTCACCAACCAAACACGTACCATCAATGGTGTGACTTATCACTTTGATGAAATTGGGCGTGCGAAGCAATTATAAGGATTTTAGTAAAATAGACTAAGTTTTTCTCGCAGATATCTATACTAGAGGAAGTTGATTAATTTTAACTTCCTTTTTAAAATCCACGAAAATAATTTTTGTCTGCTTTAAGAAAACTTTAGGCTTTGCTTTATATACTATAAACATCCTAAAACTTTTCTTTTTCATAATCTCCTAAATCCAGGGCGCAGGTCCTGGATTTTTTTGTTTTTTGATAATTGTTTGAATTACTAAGAACTGGAAAAATCTCACCTAATAGCCAGAAAAATAGATGTTATTCTCTTTTATCAATCTCTTCACATTAAAAGAAAGCCTTTTTATTTTTAATATTGAAAAGGCTTTCTTATTGCATTATAATATAAATTAAAAAGGGGAGGTATTTGTTATGGAAACAAATAATAAGGTCAAACATCAAACATCTAAAAACTATCTTATTGCATTTTCATGTGCATCAGCTCTTGCAAGTTTTGCGCTTATTGCAGGAGTTGCTTTTGCGGATGAAGTAACTACTGGTGAAACACACAAGATTGACACAACAACAAGTGTTATTGCCAATGTTGAAACAACAGCAGACTTAGTTGAAACAAAGGGTATTGAAGCAATATCTTCTGCTGAAAGTTCAACAGGTGCTCCAGAGTTAGCAAGTTCGGAAAACGTTAGAGAAACGGCTTCAGCAACCACTAGTGAAAGTCAAGCACCTACTGAAACAACAACCGTTGAAGCACACGCAGCTTCAACAAGAGACAGTGTAACTAGTGAAACAACTACAACAACTCCTGTTATTAATGAGAACGTAAACATTACAGGTGGTCAATATTACAGTGACCAAAACGGTAAATGGCATTACCGAGATGCCAATGGTAATGACCTGACTGGACCACAAACTATTGATGGGGTTCAAGTCTATTTCGATAAAGAAAATGGCGTGCAAGCTAAAGGCGTTTTTGCAAAGGATCCTAATAATGCTAAAAAACTAAATTTCTATGACAAAGATTCTGGTGCCCTTCTCAAAAGTCAATTTATCGTAGCCTACAGCAACGATACGAAACAATATGAACGTTACTATCTAGATGATAATGGGAACCCCGTGTACGGTGAGTATCGAATTAATCGTAGATCAGTATACTTTGATGATAAATCCGGTACTCAAATCATTGACCGCTTTGCTCCTAATGGACACTTTTACGATCAGGATGGTGTTTTCGTTAATTTAGGAACCAATCGTTTTGTTGAAATCAAAGGAAAATGGTATTATCTCAATAATAGCGGACAAATCATAAAGGGTAGCCATATCATCAATGGGGCTCAGGTCTATTTCGATGAAAATGGTATTCAAATAAAAGGTGATTTCGATAAGGAAAACCGCTATTATGATGAACACACTGGTAAGCTAGTAACTAACCGTTTCGTAACAGTTAAAGACAAAAACTACTTTATCGGCGCAAAAGGTATCCCCGTGAAAGGTGCTACTCTTATTGATGGTAAAGAGTACTATTTCGATAATAAGACCGGTGCTCAAGTGAAAGGTGACTTTGGAGGTAATGGTAAATACTACGATACTTCAACTGGTGCACTCGTGACCAACCGTTATGTCAATGTAGATAAATATTGGTACTATGTGGATGCTGAGGGCAAACCACTAAAAGGTTCACAAACCATAAATAATGTTCCTGTCTACTTTGATTCTTATTATGGTCGACAAGTGAAAGGTGATTTTGGAGACGATGGTTACTACTATGATAAAGACTCTGGTGTGAGAATCACACTCGAAAAAAATCGTTACCATAATATTAATAACCATTGGTATTATGTTGGTTCAAATAGCAAAATCCTTAAAGGGGATCACGTCATCAATGGTGTTCAGGTACATTTCGACAAGGTATTTGGAATACAAGCTAAAGATGACTTTGTAGATGAAGATGGTATTAATGTTTTCTATGATAACTTTGTTGTCTTCGGTACCCCAGTTAAGTATTACGACAAGGATACTGGTGAACTTGTTAAGGGTCGTTACTTTACAACTCGAGGTAAGTGGTTCTATGCAGATAAGCAAGGTAATATTCTAAAAGGTGCTCATACCATTGATGGTGTCCCTGTCTACTTTGACGACCACCTCGGAACACAATTCAAAAACGTGGTTAAAAACGGCCACTACTATGATAAGGATACCGGTGAACAGAAGGAAGTCCCACGGAACCAATTTGTTCATGTTGATAATGGTCTCTTCTATTATGATAAAGATGGAAAACCACTTTCTGATTCTCAAACCATTAATGGTGTAACCTATTCGTTCTATGAAGATGGACAAGCCCGTCGAGGAACTTTTGGACCTTACGGTTCTGGACCTTTCTATGATAAAGTTACTGGGGCTGCAGTTAGAGAAAAAGGCTTCCATCAAGTAGGCCCTCAATGGTACTATACTGATGAAAATGGTAACAAACTTTTAGGTCTTCAAAAAATAGATGGTAAACTCTATTACCTTGATAATACCTGGTCAGTTAGCTCAGTTACTGGTTTTCTCGCAAAAGATGAAGTGCTTAGTCCTGAGCAAAAAGAATCATCTAGATATCCTCATACATCTAGCAGTACTATTATCAAACCTAAACTCTATAGTTACTACTACTTCGATGCTGAGACTGGAGCTGCTGTAACCAATCAATTCGTTAATTGGAAAGGCAACTGGTACTACTTCGGTAACGATGGTAAGGCTCTCCTCTTCGATCAAGTCGTCAATGGTCAACACCTCTACTTTGATTATGAAGGTAAACAAGTGAAGGGTGATTTCGTTACAGACTACAAGGGAACTCGTTATTATGACGAAAACTCTGGTGAGCTTGTAACCAACCAAACACGTACCATCAATGGTGTGACTTATCACTTTGATGAAAATGGACGTGCGAAGCAATTGTAAAGAATTTAGGAAAATAGACTAAGTTTTTCACACAGATATCTATACTAAAGGAAGTTGATTAATTTCAACTTCCTTTTTAAACTTTGTCTTTAATCACATTTCAAAAATATAAGTATAAAATCAAGATTCCAATTTTGCACTTAGGTTAAAAAATAGATCAAAAAAGGTCCTCCCCCAATCTATAGGGAAGAACCTCTTTTTTTGAAGACTATTTTCTTATTTTAACTAACTATTTAGAAGAAGGGAAGGATTCTCTTTGTTATTAGTCTTCTTTCTTACGACGACGGCCCAAAAGACCTAGTCCAAGACCTGTAATCAAGGCTGACAAACCTGTCACTTCTGCAATATGTCCATTTTCTGTTCCTGTCTCTGGTAGAACTGCTTGTTCTTTAGGTTGAGCAACTTGTGGAGTTACTTCTTCAATAACAGTTGGACTTACAGGTTGTTCTGGTTTAACTGGTTGTTCTGGCTCCTCTGGTTTCTTAGGTGTTGGTACCTTAGGTTGTTCTGGAGGAGTTACAGGTTTATCAGGAGTAACCGGAACATAAATGATTGGTGTATCTTTACCTGGATCCTCTGGTGTTACAGGTGTTCCTGGTTGAATTGGTTGACCTGGTTTGGTTGGATCATTTGGATCTGGCAAGTATGGCTTGTAACCTGGAACATCTGGTACAACTGGTTGTCCTGGTTTGGTTGGATCTGTTGGATCGTTTGGATATTTCACATCTGGGGTTGATGGGAAGTTTGGATCGTTTGGTGTCACTGGTTTTGGAACCAAGTTTCCAAGTGGTTTGTAAGTTACTGTTTCTTCAAGGTTTTCTTGAGTAACTGCCTTAGAAGCAACACTTGCTTTATCAGCGTAGTATCCTGTCAAACCTGGTGTTGGAACTGCAGCGTAGGCTGTCTTATCTGATGCCCATGGTGTCGCTGAAAGTTCTTTACCTGTGACTTTATCCAAGGTAAGGGTACGTGTCCATGTCGCGTTTTCTACGTGATCTGCTGGTGCAGCTACCTTACCATCTGATACCACATACTTAACAGTTGATGTCACATCTTTCTTCCATTGATCTGTCGCTGGGTACTTAGGACTG
>ERZ773196.124-NODE-124-length-48350-cov-10.436629_pt1 | contig 48350 bp, 35 predicted proteins | sample MGYA00581009_ERZ773196 | MGnify/ENA primary metagenome ERZ773196 (study PRJEB29015, sample SAMEA2738162) | human oral metagenome | biome: human oral; feature: human-associated habitat; material: saliva | place: China | collected 2243 ... | reverse complement strand
CCTCATGACCTGCGACAATTGCGGAAGCGAAGACATCTTAGTTGTCGAACGCGTATGTGGGTATTTGACCTATTCCAAACGTTCTGGCGTACAAGCTGTCAATGACGGTAAGTGGTCGGAAATCAAAGAACGTGTTCGACATGGTGTCGAACGCGGACAGCTAGGTCAAGCCTCCTATGCTGAACTACATGATGAATAATCATGTGACATGTGCGCTATGAAAGCCTGCCCGTGCGAGTCGGGCCACATGTTTAACTGAACTACTCTAGAAAGGAACTGCCTATGAAAATTCATAGTAATATTGTCCATGATGCCAAGCATCTAAAAAATTTATATGCTCATATGGACCGCACAAGCTGGAAATATGATCCTGTTCGTGATGAAGTGGAAGTATTCATCGCTAAGGAACTCAAAGAGCCGTATAACGGCCATATGGCGCATGTCGTCATGGAGTTCGCTACCTTTGACCGTGCCAAAGTCGCGGGTCAATATGTGGCTTACAACCTCGGGAAACCTTGTTACGCAGTAACGGTTGTTGGCGGTGCGCAACCCGACGGCAGCCATATTAAACCGTGTATCCACATCATTTATGATGAAAATTACATTCGCATCCTCGAACGGATTCTGCGCAAAATCCATTTGTAGAAAGGAATTAGATGGCATATATTCATCAAATAAATCAATTTGATATCGACAACGACTTCGGACAAGGTCCGGTCGTGTCGGTATTTTTCAATTTCTGTTCATTCCATTGTAAAGGTTGTTGGAACGAATCAACCTGGGAGAGAAAAGAAGAACTCTACTGGGAGAACGAGAAGGCAGCGCACGCAATTATTGATGCACTCAAAAAACTGACAGAGCGAGGTATGAAACCTAACCTGAGTTTGTTGGGTGGAGACCCACTTGTACCTGAAAACATCGAAGATACAAAAGAAATCATAGAACAAATTCGTTCTGAAATCCCCGAAGTGGCCATCTGTTCATGGACAGGGTTTGACGTCGAAGACTGGTGGCGAAAAGATGATTATGAAGAGCAAAAGGACATGCTCAAACAACTAGACTACATTGTAGACGGGCGTTTTATTTATCGGCTGAAAACCAAAAACCAAATGTTTGGTAGTATCAATCAACGGGTATTGGACACAAAGAAACTGCTAGAATTACGTGACACGCAACCACTTAAAGAAGCCATTTTGAACTCACTAGCCTATCCAGACGTCGAAGTTAGTGTTCTTGACGCACCAGGATATAAAACAACACCACGACAATTAATGGAGGATTATCTGCGTGAAGATAATCGTAGCCGTTTATATCAGCTATCAGTGCTCCACCATGTTGCAGATTTTAAGAAAGAAGGTCATCAATGAGAACACAAATTGAAAGAGATAATGTCGGACTCAATATCGGAAACTTCTTAAAATGGATTCTGAAACACCCCGACAAAGAAAGTAATTATTTGCAATGTAAATTAAAAGACATCATTATCGAAATCGGCGAAGATGAGCTCATCACATTAGTCGGAAACAATGACAGGGAAATCTTCCTCAATTACTTTGACTACGAAGATGTTTCAGACTTTATTTCAATGGATGAACTCATCGAAAAGAACATCATAGAAGAGCCACTGTTTGTTGTTATTGCAGACTTCGCTGACGACCTATATGTGACAGACACGCGCATCGTAGGTATCACCGATGATTATGCTTTGGCTCAATCCATTGCGACAGATACCAATGGTAATATTGACGTCGCTCAACTAAACAAACCCATCGACATCCAAGCCGGAGCTTACATGGAATAAGAAAGGAGGGGTCAACAATGAAACAAATAACAGACCACGAAGGTAATAAATACCGAAGCATCAAAGACATGTGTAAACACTACGGAATGAAACTGTATGTTTATCAGAAACGTCGTAAGTCGGGATGGTCGAAGGTGGACGCCTTAACAACACCTGTGGCGACCTACACAAGAAAAAGAAAAGAAGTATATGACCATAAAGGAAACCCTTATCCATCTGTTCCTGCTATGTGTGAAGCATATGGTATAAAAGAAGGTACCTATTATAGGCGTAAGCGAGCAGGAGCTAGTATTGAAGAGGCACTCACCACAGGTATCGCACACAAACGAAAACGCGTGCAAGATCATTTAGGTAACTGGTACCCATCACTCAATGCAATGTGTAAAGCCTACGGAGTTACAACATCGATATATTGTGGCCGTAGGGACGCAGGATACCCACTCGAAGAGTGCCTAACTAAACCAGCAGGAACAAGATTAAAACGTGTGATGGATCATGACGGGAATATCTATACAACACTCAAAGAGATGTGCGAGGCGCACAATATCGGCTATAGTACCTATCGTAAACGAAGAAAAGAAGGAAAGACCGTGCGAGAAGCTTTAACACCAAAAGAAACGGTAAACATCCCTTACGAACAACCAAAAGGACCTGTGACCGACCATTTGGGGCAAACCTTTCGAACCTTTGGTGAGATGTGTCGCCATTACGAAGTTTTACCGGAAACTTGTTTGAGTCGATTGCGCCGAGGAAAATCGCTAGAAGAGGCATTGAAGCCGAGTCGGGCCAATAAGCCAGTCATTGACCATTTGGGTAACGAATACCCATCAATCATGGCACTTTGCAACCATTATGGTATCAATTACCACGCATATATACGACAGAAAGCTCGGGGTTACTCTATAGAAGAAATTCTAACCAGACAACGCATCTACACAGGATTAGATGGAGAGACATTCAAATCCATGAAGGAAATGGCCAAACGTTACGGGATAGGCTATTCCACCCTGAGGCGTGCAAGAGCAACCTTATCACCGAGTGATTTCCTAGATTATTTCGTCACCCGGAACGCGGGTTTGGGTCATCTTGTGTGATAGACCATGAAGGTAACCAATTCAAAACACTTGCGGACATGTTAAAGCACTATGGCATAACACATTCAGCCTACGCACAACGGTTGCGAAAATTGAAGTGGTCTCTGGAAAAAACACTGACAACACCGGTACATAAACGAAGTACCATCATTAAAGACCATTTAGGAAATGTTTACGAAAACGTTGAGGAGTTGATCGACACATACGGAATAACTAAATCTGCATATTGGAATCGCCTAAAAGCTGGGTGGTCGTTAGAAAAGACGCTCACCACACCAATACAAGGACAAAACAAATGACAGTACTAGCACATAAAGACGGTACCAAAGAACAACTCCTGGCCCGCCACTCCTATAATGTAGCAGAGAGTGCTCGTGAACATGCAAAGGACATCGGTCAAGGCCATGTCCTCTTTTTGTTGGGTTTGTATCATGACTTGGGGAAAGCGGATCCAAAATTTCAACGAAAACTAAAGCAGGAACCGGAGATGCATGTCGACCATTCCTATGCTGGAGCGAGGTACTTATTCACCAGAGCGAAAGCATTATTCGGTCATGAACCCTTTGTAGATATTATCACGTATGTCATCGCAGCACATCACAGCTTATTTGATGTGTATAACGCAACAAGTCCTGCGCGAAACAAACTATACGAGCGATTGCTCTTAAAGGACGGATACGATTATGCGACAGTGGAGCAATATGCCCATCAATTAGAGGGTTATTTGATCGAGTATGACTATAGGGACCTTGACGATTTGCTAGAAAAGGCATATAATGAGTATAAGAAAGCGGTTACAAAACTAAATGCCAAAACGCGAGTCGAAGATGCTTATTATCAAGCTCAATTTGTTCGATTATACCTATCCTATTTAAAGAACGCGGATATTCTGGACACCATCAACGCCTATGAAACCGTCATCGAACCCTCAACCGAAGACCATAGGGATATGTATTTGCACAAAATTGAAGGTGTATACGCGGGGTTCCAAAACCCGACTACGCCACTCAATCATATTCGAACCTGTTTGGCAGAAACCATAAAAGAACGCAGTATCCTAGACACCGCTGGGGTCTATCGACTAGATTTGCCAACGGGAGCCGGAAAAACCAACCTCAGCATGCGCTATGCATTCCACCAGATGGTATATCAGGGTAAGAAGAAAATGATCTATACGGCGCCCTTCTTATCCATTTTGGAGCAAAATGCAGCAAATGTCAGAAAGGTGATAGGAAACAAAGGTGTTACCGAACATCATTCCAACATTATCGAACGAGATGACAGTCCGCTCGCTCGCTATTGTATGGATACTTGGGACGATGAGATCATTCTCACCACCATGGTTCAGTTTTTTCAAACCTTGTACAAAACCAAGGCCAATAACGTTCGGAGATTTTCAAATTTAGCAAATAGTGTTCTCGTTTTAGACGAAGTTCAATCACTCCCTATCAAAACGACCCACCTCTTTAATCTGATGGCGAATTTTCTTGCACGGGTGATGAACGTCACATTAGTGCTTTGCACCGCAACACAACCATTATACGATGATAAACATATCTTCCACACTATTCAATATGGAGGAACTCACGGTGAAGACGCAGACCTCATTCAATTGAGCCAAGAAGAAAGGGCACAATTTGATAGAACAGTCGTTGAGAAATGGAGCGATGAACCCCACCAACTCGAAGAAGTTGCAAAGGCTATCTTAGATGGAACGACGTCTACCCTAGCCATTTTGAACACCAAAAAGGCCGTAGACCGACTCTACGAGTTGGTTCGAACCCAAACCAAGCGACCTGTTTATTACTTGTCAACCAACCAATGTCCCCAACATCGTTTGGATTTACTAGCACAAATTAAGAAGGATTTGACAGACGAAACACCGGTCATTTGCATCAGCACCCAACTGATTGAAGCGGGTGTCGATGTCGACTTCGACTGGGTCATCCGTTCTTATGCTGGAGTCGACTCCCTTATTCAGGCAGCTGGAAGGTGTAATCGTGAAGGATTACGGGATAAAGGGCGCATCACCCTCATCAAGGTGAATGAAAAAGAGGAAAACGTGGGTCGGCTGAAGGAAATTAGAACCAAGAAAAAAGCCGCAGAAGCTGTGCTCAGTGAGCAAGGTAGACGAGTTCGACTCGAAGAGTTAAATCAACCCTTCTATCAAAGCTATTATGCCAATAATGCCTATGATATGGACTATAGTTTGGAGCAACCTGGTGAATCAGCTTTTGATTACTTGAGTACCAACAACTTTCAGCCTGTACAAAAAGGTATCTTGACCCAAGCCTTTAAAACCGCAGGGGAAAACATTGACCTCATCACTGAGGAGACGGTCAGTGTCATTGTACCTTATCGCAATGAAGCCGATATCGAGGAACTTGAAAAACTCCTCACCTATGACATCAAAAAGGTTTGGTACCCTATCAAACAACTCCTCAGAAAACTACAACGGACAACCATCCAGGTATTTCCTAGTGATGACATTTTGTGCTGCGTCAAATCCTATCAGGACGGAAACATCCGTATCCTACCTGAAGGATATTATAATGAACATGTCGGACTCGTACGTGCACCAGAAAGTTTAATATTCTGATGAACGCGAACCTCCGTCACACATCAAAACCTTGACCTTTCGCGCTAAAACGAGGTCTAGTTATCGACTTTCGATAACCAGTGGGATATTTGGAACTGCGTGAGAACCAATGAGGCCACAAGCGGGGCAGTAATGCTCTGTCGTGCCCCACACGGGCGCGTGGATTGAAATTGATTGATATTTCCAATATGAATGAGCACATCAAGTCGCACCCCACATGGGTGCGTGGATTGAAATATCCATGTCATCGTGACTGTCGTGCCATCATGTCGCACCCCGCACGGGTGCGTGGATTGAAATACATACGGCTATTATACACTATTGTCGCACCCACAAGGTGCGTGGATTGAAATAATTGAGCCAAATGAGACAACTTTTAGAGTTGGGCTAGTCGCACCCTACACGGGTGCGTGGATTGAAATAGAAATGTGGAGAATGATATAAATTGTTTCACATATCGCACCCTCATGGGTGCGTGGATCGAAATACGAAGGACTGTCACTGCTGGTGCAGCCCAAACATCGCACCATATAAGGTGCGTGGATCGAATATAGAAAGGAAAAGAGAGTGAAAGAACAATCACAGTATTTTTACGCACGGATCGTTGGAGACCGTGCTCTCTTTACAAATCCTGCCACCAAAGGTGGTGGTGAAAAATTTAGTTATCCAGTACCCACCCGCCAAGCTTTGGAGGGTGTGGTCGATAACATTTATTACAAACCAACCATTGTCAACGTTGTTGATGAGGTAAAGGTCGTAAACCCAATTGAAACGGAATCACACGGAGTACGGGCCCTACTTAGTAACTATAAGGCCGACCTCAATTATATGACTTATGTACGAAAGGTGGAATACCTAGTCAAATTCCATTTTGAGTGGAACTTCTCTCGTGGTGATTTGACGAAAGACCGACACATGGGTAAACATACAGAGCTCATGACGCGCTCACTCGAAGTCGGAGGGCGCCGTGATACCTTTTTGGGCACTCGTGAGTGCTACGCCACAATTGAACCGCTTACTGCGGAGGAATACCAAACGGCTACAACAGCTTATGATGGCGAAACTATTGATTTTGGGATTATGTTTCACACCTTTACCTATCCAAAAGTTGAAAAGATGCCCCTAATTGCTCACTACACACATACACAAATGGTGAACGGTGTCATCACCTTTAAATCAAAATCAGACTGTGAAATTCGAAACGAAATCACAGGCTATCAATACAAAACACCAAGCCTACAAATTCGTTCTGTTGACGATGAGTTGGCTGAATATGAAACATATCGATAGAAAGGACGCTTATGGATTTTTTCTCATCCCTATTAAAAGCCTATGAGCGGGCAGAACTAGAAGGACTTGTCGACCAGCATGGAGACAAAGACGAACCCGTTTTGTTACCTCTCTTTCACGAGAGCAAGAAAGCTTTTAAAAACATTATAAACGTCACCTTGAACAAACAAGGCGAAGTGGTTGATGCCGAGTGGCTAGATGACGGAACTCGGATTATTTTCCCTGTCACACCCGCATCTGTCACTTGCACCGCAAAACCAGAACCTCATTCATTGGTTGATAAGCTGAAAACATACGCACCAGACTTTGCCGCTTATTCGGTATTTCACAACCGGTTAGAGGAATGGACCCTGTCATCAAATGGACAAGTTCGTGAATTTTTAGACATCCTTACTACAGCTATCGATGACGAGAACTTCGTTGAAAATGTGGCTAGTAAACTGTATCCCAATTCGACTCTTGAAGGGTTAGTTGTCATAGACGAAGGCGGGAAAACTACCGACTTGAGCGATGTCTTCATTGAGTTCACTGTTGCTCAGTTTGACGGACTAAAAGATGTGTCCGTCACTGATTATGTTGACCTGCACAAATCCTATATTGCTTATATGCGGAGTGTCCTCGCAAATGAGCCACAAAACATTTGCAACATTAGTGGAAAAACGGAATCAATGGCTAGAAATCACCGTACCGTGTTTGGGCGCAGTGGACTTATTTCTATCAGCAACCACCCAGAAACTTTCAAGGGCCGATATGCCAATCAGAATGAAGCTCGTGAACACCTCATTCATATTGGGCAAGAAACAACCGAGAAAATCCATCTTATGCTCAAGTATCTCCTAGAAAATAAAAACAGTGGGACGTGGCTAAGCGGTGATGAGTATTTGGTGACCTGGTTTGATGATCCTATTTATAATCACGGACTCAACCTTCGTAAACCGGAAACGTTTGATGACTTATTTGATGATATCGAAGACAACGACACCGGAACAATGAAACCGAACCAAATTACAAAGGATATCGGTCAGTCCGTCAAAACGGGAGTCAAACGATTTTCGGATGAAACCACTTATCATGTGGCCATCTTGAACAAAACAGCACCCGGACGGACAAGCCTTAAATACTACCACACCTTGACCGGTTCGAAACTAAGCCAAAACCTAGAAAAATGGAAAGACCGATATTCTTGGACATCTACCTATCAGGGTGAAGTGAAAGTTAGTGTTCCATCTATCAACACCGTTCTCACAACAGCCTACGGGATTGATAGAAAAGCTCAATATCTGGACTTCGACAATGAAAACTTTAGGAGTGTATTGTATCAAGATATCTTGATGAGTTTGATTGAAGGAAAACCACTGCCACGCTCCGTTATTCAAAAATTGAAAAACAATGTTCGCACGCCGCACAGGTATCCACACCAGTGGAAACATGTCGTCGCTGTCAGCCTTGGAGTATTGCACAAAGAGGATAGAAAGGAATATACTTATATGTTGGATCGCACCAAGCGAAATCGCAGCTATTTGTTCGGTCGTCTACTCGCCATCTATGACCTGATTGAAAAGCAGAAATATTACCATGTTGATGGACAACAAAATGCCCGTGAAACCAATGCTACCCGTTTATGGACAGCTTATACAGCCCGTCCTGCAAAAGTGATGGGACAACTAGAAAATAAGGTAAAACCTTACGAGGACTTGTTACGAAAACGAGTACCAGGTTTATTTGTAAAATTGAGTAAGGAGAAACAAGAAATTCTAAACCTCTTGTCAGAACAATCAGATGCATCAGATTTTACTAGACCACTAGACTACGACTTTATCTTTGGATATAATAACCAAATCCAAGAATACTATACCAAAAAAGAAAGTGAAGAAAAATAATATGACTACCCTACAAAATAAAATTGACTTTGTCCTTGTTGTTGATGTCGAAAACGCTAACCCAAATGGTGACCCCTTATCAGGAAATATGCCACGTACAGACGCTGAAGGGTATGGTCTCATCAGTGATGTCGCTATCAAACGGAAAATCCGTAACCGCCTCCAAGACTTTGGACATGCTGTTTTTGTCCAAGCAAATGAACGCATCGATGATGAATTCCGCTCTTTGCAAAAACGGTTTGAGAGTTACATTGACAAGAAAACCCCAGACGCAGAAGTAGCCAAAACCATTTGTGACTATTGGATGGACATTCGTAGCTTCGGTCAAGTCATTACCTATCAAGGACGGTCTGTCGGAGTGCGTGGTCCCGTGTCTATCAGTATGGCAACGTCCATCGAACCCATCACCGTATCAAGTATGCAAATCACCCGTAGTACCAATGGTATGGAAGCAAAAACTGAAGGAGGACGCTCTTCAGACACCATGGGTATGAAACACTATGTCGAAAAGGCCACCTACATCATTAAAGGTAGTATTAGCCCTAACCTTGCCGAGAAAACAGGATTCACGGAAGAAGACGCTGTATCCATCAAAGAAGCTCTTCGCACCTTATTTGAAAATGACCAATCCTCTGCCCGCCCAGACGGTTCCATGACGGTACGTGACCTCTATTGGTTCAAACATGACAACAAATTAGGAAATGTCTCGAGCGCTCGTGTTCACAAACTATTTAATGCAGAAAACGGTGACGTACACTTTGATGCGAAAACCATGGAAGCTTACAAGCAAAAAGGATTGTCTGTTGAAGTCGTAGAAGGCTTCTAGTCTAATTCACATTTCCCGAGACATCATCTCGGAATTCAATTTGGTTAAAAGAAAGGAAAATTATGCTAACACTAACATTTAATAATGATGACGTACTTACTATTCCAGAAACCGCAATCGCGAACTTTAAAGCCCTTGGTATCACAAATTCACTCCGGTTTAAACATGGCCATTGGACAGCCGGTAGCATCACACAAGCTGTCCAACTTGACCTCTATGTTGAACAACTAGAACAACTCAAGACAGTAGCAAACAGCGTCGAACCCACAAGCGACAAAACGGCCTTAGACAACCTCATCGAGAATGATTATCAAATTATCTCATTCCAATATGACCATACCCAACCCCTATATGTTGTTTGGCAATCCGCGGAAAATGACGAAAGTGTCAACAAAAACCAAACCATCACAACCGTGAAAACACCGCAAGGTGATATCCTTCGAATCACAATTATGGGTGAAAACTATTAAACCAATCATGAGGTAAACCTTGAGATAAGAAAGTACCGAAAGGTGTTTTTCTTATCTTTTTTGTGTTTTGGCCTACGCCAAAACACACTAAATGGGGTCTTCGCCCCCAAACCCCTTTTTCCTTTCGAAAATCTTTATTGAAAAATTTTAGATTTTCTCTTGCACATCAGCAAGAACTGTGATATACTATATCACATAGAAGGAATGTGAAGCAACTCCATCACAACCTTCGAAAAGCAAGAAAGTTATGCTTGCACCTCCCAAAGAATGTCCCTTTGTGGGCGTTTTTGCCGATTTAGCTCAGCAGGTAGAGCACATCCATGGTAAGGATGGGGTCGTGGGTTCGAGCCCCGCAGTTGGCATTGGTAGTCAGTTTTGATAGCTTTGTGATCAAAGCAGCGACTACCACGTCATGAGTGACGTAAAAGTTCTCTTTTCCGGGCACAGTCAAGGAATAAGACACAAAAACCCGAGGTACGGACGATTCCTCGTTAAATAAGAAAGTTTCTTGATTTTTCTGCACGTCAGATGAAAAAAGCCTTTTTCGTTAAATATTGCGCGGACCTTCTGCGCATGGATATCTCCTTATGAAATCAGTGCCCGTTTTTAATATGACAACATTAAGGGAACACCTTAATATTGTCACCATTCAATATACACCACTTTGATGGTCGACATAGACCGTCGTTGTTTGGTCTAGTAGCGCAGCTGGTTAGCGCACCTGCCTGTCACGCAGGGGGTCGCGGGTTCGAGTCCCGTCTAGACCGTTCCGTCAAAGAAAAGACGTTAAAACTCGTATCGAATCGTATAATGCCCGAATTGAAATACGTAGATTTGCATCGTTCGACTAGTGGTTAGGTCACAGGCTTTTCACGCCTGTAACACGGGTTCGAATCCCGTACGATGTATCAACAATGCGTGTATCTCCGCTCAAGGAAGCCACGAGCACTACTTGATAAGGGTGTCACGCATTGTTTCGGCCCAGAGGTTTATAAATTTCATCAGGGTCGCATGGAAGGGTAGCGAAGTGGCTAAACGCGGCGGACTGTAAATCCGTTCCTTCGGGTTCGGGGGTTCAAATCCCTCTCCTTCCATATAATTGAGGCAGGGTAGAAGCAGTTGGTAGCTCGTCGGGCTCATAACCCGAAGGTCGTGGGTTCGAATCCCACCCCTGCAATCGCCAGCATAGTGACGACATGCATGGTTCCTGTGAATATGAAGTACGGCAAGTGCCCGAAGTATTCACTGCTTCTGCGGGGATAGACCCCAGATGTAATTGACCGTAAAGGTCATCACCGCCATAGTAACGACATGCGCGGAACGAGTGGATGCGGAGTAGGACAAGTGTCTGAAGCATCCACGGTTTCTGAGGGGCTCGCCCCCGATTGGCTTGCAATAGTCTGTAGGTGCAAATAATAGCGGCCGTTGACGGCAGATATTACATTACGGCAGTCTGCGAATAGCACCTAAATTTTTGGAAGAGGCTTGTCCTCTGTAACAGGTACGGGTACCGCCCTAAAACCCGTAAATAGTAGCGTAAGAGAAGGCAGTCGCGAAAGCCTGTTGATTGTGTGGCTCCAATTTAGAGTCACAAAATGTCCGTATGAGGTCCAACCTCGAAACCCGTGTACACCAGGGTCGGACGATTTTTTGTGTCATTTGTGGACTGACAAAGAAAGAACCACCGTAACAAACGTAAAGCGCTAACGATTTGTTGAGGTCCCCGCAGCCTCGGATAAATGTGAGTGGGATTTGCCCACCTATCAGTGATGTACGGATGTAGCCCGGAATTCCGTTAAATAGTAACCCTAAACTTGAGCATCTAGTTCTCAGGGGATGGCAGGGGTGATAGCAGAGCTGATATGTTTTTGACAATCGAGCTCTTCGTGGTAGAGATGTGAAGGTGGATTATTCACGCCTCACTGGGTGACAGTTCCCGTGCAGAATAATTGCTAGGTGTCGCATTCGAGCGACAATCGGGAACATCGTGGGTTCGAAGCCCTCACGAAGAATTTTGGGCTCATCAATTCGAATAGGATTGGCGAGTCATATGTCCGTGTGGGTATCGCGCCCTAGAACCTTGTTCGTCAAGGTACGGACGTACATATAGCCACAAGCATCTCTCGCGCTTGTGGTAAACATCGTCATTTCGAGACTGACACGAAAAGAACTCGCGTTACCAAATCTGTGCGCAGGATATGGTAGAGGTTTGACCCACCTCGGATAAACGGGTTATCATTTTCGGGAAGTAGCTCAGCTTGGTAGAGCACCTGGTTTGGGACCGGGGGGCCGCAGGTTCGAATCCTGTCTTCCCGATTTGTCAAAGAAAAGACATTAAAACTCGGGTCGTGCCGTAAAACACGTGAATCAAAACCCGATAGGGCAATCAATCAATCAAATCAACCACTCGTAAAACAGTGAGGAAGAGAAAGCAAAAGCGATGGTCTTAGTAGCGCTTAAACCGCGAATGATAAAAAGAAGTTTAGTAGCATGTTAGCGAAAAACCTCAAAATCTTAGCACAAAGTGAACAGACTTGCACCCAAACCAACAACTTGCTTGTTGGGGTTGAAGGAATTGTCCTGAGTACGGTGCGATTATAGATCGGCATCGGAATCTGGGAGGACCATCTCCCAAGGTTAAATACAGATAGTGATTGATTTTGTGGAGGATTACCCAAGTCAGGCTGAAGGGGGCGGTCTTGAAAACCGCTAGGTGGCAGCGATGTCACGCGTGGGTTCGAATCCCACATCCTCCTTAGGGTGCAAACCCTATCAAAAGTCGTTTTCTGTTGATTTTTTTCGACTTTTGAACTTAGACTCGATAACTCAGCTGGTAGAGTAGCGGACTTTTAATCCGCGGGTCGCAGGTTCGAATCCTGCTCGAGTCATGGTAAAAAGATTGCATGAATATAATTCATAGCTTCTCCGGCTTAACAATCTGAATAAGGTTGTTAAGTCATTTGGCGCAAACATAATGTGCAACCGTTATGTTTGCGCTTGAGACCCCTGAGTTTTAGGCACCTTGGTGAGGGTCGGAGTCACCAACGCTCCTCGGCGATAAGAGGTGACGACAGCCGTCATTAAACAGTGTTGAGGTTTGCTGCGTTCAAGCAGATTACGTGCAAAAAGGTTTAGAGTTAGTTTGCAATTCCTTTCAGTAAACCAATAAAAACTCAGTTGCTAAACGGTGGAGACAGTAGAGATCTTGATTATATCGAAACTGTTGTAGAAGCTGTTTAAACTTGTGTGGTGGAACCAAGCAAACACATCGGGACAGTGCTTTAGCTAGTTATCTAGTGAGTTGCCATGCTCGCCAAACCCCGTAAAGTACTGAATTAACAGTCGCCTCAATCAATGGCAGGCTTGCGGGTGCAATTCCCGCCACAAGTATATTTAGAACGTTTAGCTCAGTCGGTTAGAACGCCCGGCTCATAACAGAGCGGTCGTAGATTCGAGTCTTACAATGTCCACGACTATTAAATTAGAGGTGAATTAATGTTATTAACGTATCCTGCTTTATTTTATTATGATGATTCAGACAAACTAAAAGCTCATTATTTTATCCATTTTCCAGATTTCCCTGAATTATCAGGAACTCAAGGGGACGATTCAAACGATGCTATGAATATGGCAATTGATTGGCTTGGTATCAACTTAGCTGATTGTATTAAAAACAATATCGAATTACCTAAAGCGTCTGAGATCGAACAACTTTCTTTACTAAATAACAATCCATTCAAAAATGACACGGATTTCAAAATGAATTTTGATTTTGAAAAATCTTTTATTTCGCTAGTCACTGTTAATACAGAACAGTATATCTAACGCAAATAATCACCTTCAAAGAAGCCGAAGTCGTGGGTTCGAGCTCCGCTAATCAAATAAAACGACCAATAACCCGATGATGTCGTAAAACTCAGGCGGTCCAAATCCCACACAAGTGCACTAACGCTGTGGGCGAACCGAGGCGTAAGTTTTGCATCGTAATGCGTTTTCCGACCCTCGACCTCGAAAAGACAAAAAACCAAGAAAACTAAGCCCGTCTGGACGGCGGGCATCGTTTATGAACTTGTCTCACTCATAGACGAGAGACACAAATGATATAGTCTGGTTGCGGATGCGACTGGGGCGAGAGATGAGTACAGCGCTGTGCTCGTCTGCTATATCTACGGGACGCGATCCAAATGCATATTGCTTTGGCCAACAATCAGCCAAAGGGGTCCCTGAAAACCATTTGGATCATTTGCGCCCCATAAATTAACATCGTCATTTGGAGAATGACATTAAAGAACTCCCGTTACCAAATCTATGCGCAAGATACGGTAGAGGCCTCGCCCACCTCAGACAAACGGGCGTCCTCATTTAGCTCAGTTGGCAGAGCATCAGATTTTTAATCTGTGTGTCGGCGGTTCGAGCCCGTCAATGAGGATATACAACTCTATAGCGACATGGGGGCGCTGGCAGGGCTAATCATATGTTTATCTGATATAGTACTGATATCAAGGAATTCACAGACGAATAAAAATAAAAAGAACTCATGGAGTAAACGCATGTTTAAACGCAAGTTTACAGTTGTGACACAACTGCACGAGAAAAACAATCAAGAAATCATCGATTATATAGACAATTCTCGTGGCGTTTATGCGAAGGCTCTACGAGAAACCTTTTATGTCATCAAAAACAGTGAGGAGTTTAACAAGTCAAACTATAACAGCGAACTCCAAAGCAAGTATGGCATTTTAAAACGAACTGCGAATTCTATCATCGCAGATGCTCAAGGTCGATTGAATGCCTTAAAAGAACTCAAAGTCTATGAGCAAAAGCAACTAGAGTCTAAAATCCAAGCTTTGGGGGAACTGATTCAAAAACTCCAGGTAGAAAAGGCTGATAACTGTGCTATGTTACGCGCGGGTATCTCTGTCAATATGGTCAAGCATCGGAATTTGCGAAGAAAACTAGTGGCTAAACAGTCTAAATTGAACAGAATGAAGCAACTCTTGGCCAATCTCCAGTATCAAATTCAAACAGGTCACTACAAGTTGTGCTTCGGTACGAAGAAGCTTCTAAATTCCGACAAGCAAGCCTTCCTTGACCGACGTGATTCGCAACTGTCCTTTGTTGGTTCAAAGAGTGAACCTGCTTGTAACCAAATGCTTCAATTACAATTCAACTCAAAGAATAATCAATTCGAATTGAAATTGCGTAAGGACATTGGAGGTTTCAAAACCGCTGAAGATAAATATCTTTATGGACGAGTTTATTTCAACCATCATCAAGACAAAATCAAACAAATCCTGCGGTACAAAAACAGTCCCTTGAGTTTTAAGATTATCAAACGCAAAGGACGATTCTATCTCTATTGCACCTTTGAAATTCAAGCTGAATTGAGCGAGTTTCAAACCCGCTCATCTCATGGTACCATCGGTTTAGACTTTAATAAGGGCTTTGTCACCTTATCTGAAACCAACCAATATGGACACCTCGTCCAAACCCAGTTTTTACCCTATCGTTTCAAAGCGGGGTACAAAACGGATACAGACTTACAGCATATTGCCAAACATGTCGTTGAACTTGCAAGAAATACGGGCAAAGACGTATGCGTCGAAAACTTAGACTTTAAAACCAAGAAATCAAAAACTCAAAGCAAAAAGGATAGGAAGTATAATGAGATGTTACATTCGCTTGCCTATCGAACCTTCATTAACGCTATTGAACAATGTGCTTATCGACACCTTGTTTATGTACGCCGAGTTAACCCCGCGTGGACATCGTGGTTAGCTAAACAACTTTATTGTCCGACTATGAAGCTCAATACCCACGTCGGAGCTTCATATGTTATTGCTAGACGTGGTCAAGGCTTTAAAGACGCCGTAAAATAAGTTCTTTAACTCACAACCTTATACAGATGTAGTGACGCAAGACAGTGACGCATCTCCCTGTAAGGCGGTGTTTACATAGAAGTATAAGCGACAAGTTCTATTGCGTGGATTTTGAGTCGAAATAGAATGAGCTTATAAGGAATAGGTTAACCGTAAGACCTTGAATTGAAATATTCTAAAATTGACCTAGAAATGAATTTCTAAAATTTCCTTATTTCTAGTTACGGTGACGATTCCTATCCCTCAAGCGAGGTGGTACAAGTCAGCGCGAGAAGATAGCTGACCGTTCAAATGAACGACACCGGTTTAAATCCGGAAGCCCCCGAACAGCGGAAGCGGAGTTGTGAATGAATAGACATGCGTAAACGTATGTCATTGCCGTAGCTATCAACCTGCGGATTTAGAAATGCGTTTCTAAAAAGAAGTCTCAATTGTTTTGTTCAATGAACAAAGAATGTGGAAGGAAGTTTTCTTCTATTTGACCACCTTCAAATTAGGGACAAACCACCTACTTCAGTGGGTGGTAGTTGATGGGATATAGCCAAGCGGTAAGGCTGGGGACTTTGACTCCCCGATGCGCTGGTTCGAATCCAGCTATCCCAATCGTCTACGTGCGTGGATTGAAATACAGAACGAGCACTTGCATAGGGTGTCGAAAGGTGCGGGTTCAAATTTGGAAGGTTACTCAAGAGGCTGAAGAGGACGGTTTGCTAAATCGTTAGGCGTGTAAAAGCGTACGAGGGTTCGAATCCCTCACCTTCCTTAAACGAGGTTGAAATGAATAAACAATTAACTGAATATCAAAAAGCATTGCACAAGTTCATGAATGAGCTAGAAAAACAATTAAATGAGTCAGCCGATGACGAGCTCATCCACTACTTCAACAACGCGAAAAAACATACAGTGGACCGACCCAACGTCAAATCAAATGTTTTAAAATTCTACACGAACTTATTCGAAGAAGAATATGAATTTCTAACACTTGATGAGATTAATGACTTGGAAACCAGTATCAATATCATGGTATCTACATCGTTCAAACTCAAAGATTTAGAAACTCAATAAACACCCATTCCGGGTAAAAACATTAGGAGAATACTATGGAAGAAACATATGAACTACCACTAGATGACCTCCTCCATGAATTGGAAAAACGAGGCATCGACACTTCTAAACTAAACCTTATCGAAGACGAATAACTATTGCCGGGGAAAAATCATGCAAGAAATAGTCCTAGATGAATCAATCCTAGACATCGACAAATGGCTACCACAAGAAGCTATTGCCAAACGGTCGAAATCATTCTCCACCTAGAAAAACTATCGAGGGATAAACATGACACTAGTGCAACGTATGGACGAATTCATTCAAAAACTAGAATCAAATGATGAAGCATTTATCGAACAGTTAAATGTTGAATTTGAAAAATATTGTGAAAACAAACTGTCAAGGAAAAGACAATAACACCCAAGTGCACTTGGCAGCGACACGCCATCTCCGCTGTTGAGAAGAACTGTCGTTGCGATGTAGTCTGGATGCGGATGCGTCTGGGGCAAGTGGCGAGAGACCGCGCGGCTCCCGTCAGCTACATCATTGTGGTGACGTAAGGCAACTTGGTGCGCCACTCGTTTGTGGAACGAGCGTTAGCCGGTTCGACCCCGGCACGTCACATTGAACGACTTCGTTTTCATATAGGCTATCGGGGAAAAACAAGCATTACCTTCAGGACAATCTACGGACCCTGCTGGGCCCCGCTATCAAAGGTGATAGCGTCTTGCTTGTCCGACATGCTGATATTGGAAGGACGAGGCTTCTAGTCACAGTCCGGCTGAAAAGCTATCGAATCATACCAGTCGCGAATGGAACGATTACGCTTGAGGCTAAATGGGGGTTCAATTCCCTCTATGATGCCAAGTCATTCAATCTCCGCCGAATTAGCTCAGTTGGTAGAGCAACGCACTCGTAACGCGTAGGTCACAGGTTCGACCCCTGCATTCGGCATTGATGTGATATTGGGTACGTCGTGAGACGGATTATATCAAAAAGATGAGTTATATATTTAAAATGTTTGCATTTTGTTCAACTCCGGACAACGTCAAGGAAAAGACGTTAAAACCACAACACTCTTGATATGGTCATGGACGTGTCGTAAGACGAACCGTATCGAAAGTTTTAGAAAGTAAAATTTCATCACATCGCTATATCACCTCTGGATGGGGAACAAGTGATATCAACAGAACGTAGACCACTAGGGAAACACCCAAGCCCACAGGTCAAAACCAGGTCAATGGCATGACCCGTTGTAGGGACGTCTGCTACAACATAACATCTATACGTGGCAACTATTTGGGAGGTTGCGATCGTGCATTACGGTAGTGTGATTGTTACGATTGGCACAGCTATCACTACGGTGCTATAAGACTGAGCCATCTGGGTTCGATCCCCTTGGTATAGATGTCCACTAATCCACCATAGCTCAGTTGGTAGAGCGCCTGACTGTTAATCAGGTTGTCACAGGTTCGAGCCCTGTTGGTGGAGTCAGACCTTTCACGTTAAAAATGAGGTTCGTTATCGAGACCCGATAACACGGAATGGGAAATCGGAAGACGTGAGAACCGATAATACCATAGCAGTACAGGAATGTACTGTCGTACCCCACACGGGTGCGTGGATTGAAATCAAAACCGTAGATGCAGGTTCGATTCCTGTTAAGGTCAAGCTCCCACAGCACACGCTGTGGGATATTTCTTTTACCCTTTTAACACAATCAAGAAAACGGAGACACTCCAATGAAAATCGTATATCATAGCTTTACCGGAAACTGTAAACGATTCGCACAAGCTCTCAACCCGAACGCACTGTCCACAAAGGAATTACCCATAGCAGATGAAGACATCGTCCTCGTCTTTCCCACCGTGGGGTTCGGTCAAGTCCCACCGGCGGTCAAGCGATATTTGCAAACCAATCGTGAACACATTAAATTTGTAGTCTCTTCCGGAAACCGGAACTGGGGGCCAAATTTTGCTAAGGGTGCGGACATCATCACCCAACATTTGGGAATTCCTAGCTATAAAATCGAACTAGCAGGAACCACTAAAGATGTTGAAAATATCAAGAAACAAATTGCCACACTTTAAAATAACACCTAAATATGGTATAATAGAGTGAGGTAGAAACTGCCCAATTTAGAACAAGGAGACAATTGAGTGAATCATATTGAACTAAACAACGCCATCACACGACAAGTCGATGGTTTCTATGATCTAGCTAAAGATAAGGAAGCTTTAGCTGTATACCTAGAAGAAGTACAGGAAAAAACGAAACGTTTTCCAAACGAATTGGAACGTTTATCCTGGTTGGTAGAAAACGATTTCTACTTTGACTGCTTCGCCCTCTATGACGAACATTTCTTAAAAGAAATCACTAAGAAGGCGTATAGCTACAACTTCGAATTCGCGTCCTATATGGCCGCAACCAAATTTTATGAAGGTTATGCTCTGAAAACGAATGATAAAAAGCAATACCTAGAGAATTACGAACAACACATGGTTATCGTTGCCCTCTACTTGGCACAAGGTGATAACTATTTTGCTCTGGAATTGTTAGACAGCCTTATGCGGCAACTTTACCAACCAGCGACGCCAACTATGTTGAACGCTGGACGTTCACGTGGTGGTGAATTGGTATCGTGCTATTTGTTATCCCTTGATGATAGTTTGAATTCCATCAACTACAACGAGTCTGTTGCACGCACCCTATCTAAAAATGGTGGGGGTGTCGCACTCAACCTTTCACGTTTGCGTGCACGAGGAGAGTCGATTCAAGACGTAGAAGGTTGTGCAAAAGGTGTATTACCCGTAGCGAAATCCTTAGAATATAGTTTCCAATATGCGGACCAATTAGGACAACGACCTGGCGCCGGAGCTGTGTATTTGAACGTATTCCACGCTGATTTGCCGGAATTCTTGGACACGAAAAAGGTGAACGCTGATGAAGGGTTGCGACTTGCGACCATTTCAACAGGGGTCATCATTCTGGATAAATTTATGCACTTGGCGCGAACCAACGAGCCATTCTATATGTTCTATCCACACAATGTGTTCAAACACTATGGGGTTCATTTGGATGACATGGATATGACTAAAATGTATGAGGTCTTAGTAGCAGACCCACGAATTAAGAAACGTGAAGGTTCTGCTCGTGAAATCCTAAACCAAATTGCGAAAATGCAGTTGCAATCAGGGTATCCATACTTAATGTTCCGCGACAATGCCAATAAAGCACACGCACTTAAAGATATTGGTGATATTAAGATCTCCAACCTTTGTGTCGAAATCCAGCAGTTGCAAGAAGTATCCGAAATCGGAAACTTAGGCGAACTCGAAGGATGGGATATCAAGCGTGATATCTCATGTAACCTTGGAAGTTTGAATATCGCAAATGTTATGGAAGCTAAAGACATCTACGGTGCCGTATTTCCAGCAATGAAAGCTTTGACGGCGGTGTCCGACATGAGTCACGTTCAAGGAGCTCCGGGTGTTGCTAAGGCTAATGATGAACTTCACTCGGTCGGCTTAGGTGTCATGAACTTGCATGGATACTTGGCGAAAAACCTCATTCCATATGAGAGTGAAGAGGCGAAAGAGTTTGCAGACGTATTCTTCGCTGCCATGAACTACTACTCTATCCTTGCTTCAATGCATATTGCCCGCAAAACAAAGAAAACCTTTAAGGATTTTGACAAGTCGGAATATGCTAAAGGTGAATACTTTGTCAAGTACACAACGCATGATCACTTACCCGTGTCACCAATCGTCAAAGATTTGTTTGAAGGTATCGAATTACCGACGCGTGATGATTGGGCTCAGCTCGCTCGTCGCGTGAAGAAACATGGCCTATATCATGCTTACCGTTTGGCAATCGCTCCAACGCAGTCCATCTCTTACGTGCAAAACGCTACATCGAGTATTATGCCTATTGTGGACTTGATTGAGCGTCGCGCCTATGGCAACAGTGAGACCTACTATCCAATGCCGTTCTTAGATGAGATGACAGCACTTGTCTATAAGTCAGCTTACCACATTGACCAAATGAAACTCATCGATTTGATTTCAGTCATTCAGGAGCACGTCGACCAAGGTATTTCGACTATCCTATACGTGAACTCTACTATTTCAACTCGTGAACTGGCTCGTCTATATGCCTATGCTCACCATAAAGGACTGAAATCATTGTACTACACCCGAAACAAACTTCTTTCTGTAGAAGAATGTACAAGCTGTAGTATCTAAAGAAACGAAAGGAAACCAATGAAAGCAGTAAACTGGAACAAACAGGATGATTTGATTTTCATGTATTGGAACCAAAACATCCAACAGTTCTGGCTGGACACCGAATTCAAAGTATCAAAAGATATTTCGGATTGGAACGCTTTGTCAGCAGAACAACAAGACACTTATAAGAAAGTCCTCGCAGGCCTCACCGGCCTCGACACCCAGCAAGGTAATTTAGGAATGAACGTACTTGGTATGCACGTGGAAGACATGCGCTTACAAGCTGTTTATGCCTATATGTCGTTTATTGAAGGCGTCCACGCTAAGTCCTACTCGACCATCTTTACGTCGTTATTGGACTCGCGAGACACCGACTATCTTTTGGATGAATGGGTACCGACCCATCCACGATTAACATATAAGGCTGAAAAAATTGTTGAACGATACAACAAACTGGTAACGCTTGAGCCTAGTGCCTATGATGTCTATATGGCTCATGTGGCATCAGTATTCCTTGAATCCTTCTTATTCTACTCAGGATTTTTCTATCCCTTGTATTTGGCGGGTCAAGGAAAAATGACCACGTCAGGAGAAATCATTCGCAAAATCATGCTAGATGAAACACTCCACGGATCGTGTGTGGGTTACTCCGCGCAAGAGATTTACAAAACCCTCACACCGGAAGAACAGGATAAGGCTGACAAGGAATTGTACGAATTATTGGATGACCTCTTCCAAAACGAAGTGGCATTCACTCATGAGTTATATGACAAGATTGACTTGGCTGACCAAGTAATTGACTATGTCAAATACAACGGGAACCGAGCGCTTCAAAACCTGGGTCGAGAGCCGTATTTTGAACACGGACCTATCAACCCAATCATTGAAAATGCCCTCAACACATCATCCAAAAACCATGATTTCTTCTCTGTAAAAGGTGACTCTTATGTCGTACCTGTAAATGTTGAAGAAATGACCGACGATGACTGGGACTTCTAAAAACGTTAAACCTACATCACAAAAGGGGGAACATATATGTTCAAATTTCATATCCGCGGCGAAAACATCGCCATCACTGATGCTATCCGCACATATGCGGAAACCAAGCTTAGCAAATTAGAGAAGTATTTCTCTGACGAAACTGTGACAGTGCACGTTAATGCTAAAGTATATCCCAACAAACGGGCAAAGGCTGAAGTGACAATCCCTCATAAAAACTTTACTCTTCGAGCTGAAGAGACAACAGACGATTGGTATGGTAGTCTCGATTTGGTCGTTGATAAGCTCGAACGCCAAATTCGAAAGCACAAAACCAAATTACAAAATCGTCACAAAGTTCGGGCAGAAAAACCATATGATGAGCTAGAGGTTATCGATGACGCTGAAGTGTTTGCACGCATCAAGAGTCTCGATGTCCAAGCTATGACCGCTCAGGACGCGATCATCCAAATGGAACTTCTCGGCCACGACTTCTTCGTATTCCTTAACGAGGATACGGCACATTTGAACATTGTCTACCGTCGCAACGATGGAACAGACGGTTTGCTGACAGTAAACCACCAATGCCCATATGAACCAGTAGGCGAAGAAGTTTGGTAGACAAATACCCACCATTACGGTGGGTATACTTTTGGAAAGTTACTCAAGAGGCTGAAGAGGCGGGCTTGGAAAGCTCGTAGGCGGCAACCGTCGTGCATGGGTTCGAATCCCATACTTTCCATCATCGTCAAAGCAAAGACGTTAAAACTCGCGTACAATCATTAAAGACGAACATGTAGTGAAGTGGACAAACACGGTGGGTTGCAACCCCACTCGCATCGCGTTCGGAGGTTCGAATCCTCTCATGTTCTTAACGGAGGTACTATGACAAAAACACTATGGCGCAAATTGTGCAAAAAAGTAACAATTTTGAAAAACCAACATACTAAGGATTATTACAGTAGTAATAATGCCAAAAAAGCAAAACAACACGTACGAAACATGTCTCGGAAATATCGCACCGACATTATGCGAAGCGTAAACAACTCGATCATTTATGATGAGATTGAACCACAACAAGCCCAGGGGACGACTGCAGTTAAGGTGTTAAACACGGATACCGTATCAGCGTTAATTCAAGAAAAACAAGGAAAAACGGCTGTCTTAAACTTCGCATCTTACTATAACCCAGGTGGTGGATACTTATGGGGCACTATGGCACAAGAAGAGGCTTTGTGTTCCGAGTCGACCCTGTATAACGTCTTATCACATAAACAATTCGAAACCTTTTACGAGGAAAATGGGAAAGATGTTCACGACTACCTGTTCACCAATCGAGGGATATATTCACCGTATGTAAACTTTGAGCGCAACAGCGTCTGCACACCTGCGGATGTTATTACTGTTGCTGCACCCAATCGGCGCCGTCAGGCGTCTTCAGCAGAGGAAGAGAATTCAAAAGCCCTCAAAGAACGTATCGATTTCATCCTCGACATTGCACAAGCTCAGGGTGTGGAAACCCTTATCCTTGGAGCATTTGGATGTGGAGTATTTGGGCAGAACCCAACCAAGGTAGCCCAATATTTTCAAGATGGTTTAGATTCACACCACTTCAATAAGGTAGTCTTTGCCATCATGCCTGATAAAATCAACACAAACTATCTGGCATTTAAAGCGATATTTGAATAAAATAGTGATAAAACCCACCATTTCTGGTGGGTATATTTTGGAAAGTTACTCAAGAGGCTAAAGAGGTAGGCTTGGAAAGCTTGTAGGTGGCTAATGTCACGCATGGGTTCAAATCCTATACTTTCCATCAAAAATAGACCCCTTCGGGTCTATTTTTTTTTTACGGTTTTATTGCACCAATCCATCGTCACGCAACATGTCAAGTTCAGTCATAAAGGCATCAATGTTATCTTCCGTGATGTCACCAAAGTCATTAGCAAACTGAGCCTCTCGACGCGATTTTTGGTCGATGAACTCAGTCCGGTCATACGTAGGAACTTTATGTTCTTCAACTGCAGGTTTCTTTTCCGCGACCTCGGTAATACCATACTCCTTGTCTAGGAGGTTCATTTCGCGAATGATTCCTTCACGCTCAAATGTTAAATTGCTCAAGTCCCTATCCGTGCGAAGGTCGTTTCGAGCATAAGCTCGATCCATTTCTCGACTAATAGCACTACGACGGGATTTGAACACCTCATATTGATTCAAATCGTTAATGATGTTTTGTCGAGTATCATCAGATAAGCCGAATGTTGCATCATGCGTACGTGCATCAAACTCATCCAGATTGCGGGCACCTGAGGCTAGATAGTTCTGGGCAAATTGCTTCCGTGCGATAGCTTGTTCACGCTCATATTCAGCCACGATAGAGTCCTGCCATTCACGTACCGATTGTTGACCGACGGCATCCTCTTCAGCTAATATAGACTCCAATTCATCAAAGTCTTCAGCCTCAATAACTGTTACCCGATTGTGCATATCGGCGTCACCCTGCAATCGGAACGGTTCGGGCAAGTCAGTGCTAATGAATCGATTACCGTGTTCATCACTACTCGATACAATATAACCGCTAACGTAGGTACCTTGAGGACCACCTTCAATCATAGTGTCTGTTGAGATGATTTCGGTCACGCCCGCACTACCTGACCAATCCTTGGCCAGATAGTCCGTCGGTGCGAGTTGAATTCTTAGAAATTCCATGGGTTATCCTTTCTACAGCGTCATAGCATTTTCCTTAGACGGTTGAATAGTCTCCGCCAACTCCTTGCCCGCATCGGTGTACAATTTGAAGGTTCGCATAAAGTCAGCATCTTCAACAGAGCGAGAAATCGAGTATTTTAGGGTCATCTCTACCCGGCGATCTACTACTTTATCAATTTTTTCCTGAATTTCGGGCGTGTTTTTGATAAATCGCAAATCACCATATACCATACCCTCTGGCAAGAAACGCTTACTGTCCTTTCGCACAGTACTATCCAAATGGTCTAATACATAGTCCATAGCATAGGTCGTACCGAGAGAGAAACCGTCTTCAATATCCTGAGCACGCGCTTCATATTTAGCTTCGTAGGTATCTTTGATGGCCTGATAAACATTATCATCCAAAGTCATATACCCTTTGGGGTCACGTAATGGCTTGAGGCCATGTTTTTCAGCTTCCTCGTTAAACCGGGCGATCCCAGCCTCGCGGCTGAGAACACCCCCATCTAAATGATTGTGACACAACTCCTGCTCAATTTGGAGTTGCTTACCGATTGTTTTATAGTCCATGTACGCCTCCTTGTTGGGCATCGAAGTCGTTTAGAATTTGAGTCAAGTCTTCGGCGCTCAATTGAGAACCTTCGGCCTCATTCGTTGAGCCCGTTGCTTGCATGCTCTTAATGCGCTTGTTAAAGGTTGTTTCGCTCATGAAGGCGAAAGCCGCATTTGAGTTACCTGTTGAATGGAGAACCCCTGCACCAAATTGCATGTTCATTGGTTGATTGGTCACTTCAGCAATTGTTTTTTGTCGGTCATAAACCGTATCAACAAACTTATGAATGGCCGCTTCAGGAGCGAGCCCCGCAGTGATGTCAAGCAACTCTTCGCGTGAACGGTCAAAGTCATACTGACCATCCATGACTAGTTTCATACGTGAAATTTTGTCATCGATTTCAGGCAATTTGTCCGCGTTCTTCTTCAACTGAAGAACTGATTGGGTCATGGAGTAGGTCACATCCATAGCCACACGTGTCAATTCTGGGTCAACCGGCTTGTCACCAAATCCAGCAATCAACTTGTTGGTTGTTGAACCGGCAAGACCTGTCCACTCAGATTTGGCAATTAAGGCTTTCATCAAAGCTCGGTCTTCTTCGATTGTATAACCAGATTCAAAGTGACGGTCCATGTCTGCTCGATTACCCTTGATACCATCGTCGGCCAAACGACCGAGGGATTCTTTAAGGGTGTGTTCATCAGCAAATGACAGTGCGTATGCTCCGTAAGATTTCTCAGAATCCACAATCTTGTCACACAAATCTTCGACGATGTGCGCTAGTTCCATATTGGATTTTCCGTCCGCAAATGTCACCTGACTGTCATCCAAACCGTTGGCTAGTACTGCCGCCTTAAAGTGCGAACCACCTGTACCCAAGAAAACTTCACCATAACGATTCAATTGATCATATACAGAAGATTTATTGAAAAATTCATCTTTCTGCGCGTCATCCAATCGTAAATTGGAGAACCCGTTCAATCCAGCCGTGTCACTATCAAAGTCACCATCAACCTGAGAAACCGTCAACGGATGGATGTGCGTCATATTTGGTCGATTTCCGCCAACGTTCTCCATCGAAATAACATTACCAGACTGAACACACGGGTCACGGTGGAAGATAATGCGGTCATCAGGAATCGATGTCGCAACCTGACCGAGTCGTAAGCGAGGGTCCGGTGAAATCATCTCTGTTTTCGCACCCTCAAAGAAGGTCATGGTATCAATGTTCTTGATAGCGTTGTCTTTAGCCGTTAAGTTGTTGTAGTCGATAGCCACAGCCTTGTTGTAGGCTACTTGGAGACCTTGTTCATTACCGACAGCCAATTGCTTGAACACTTCCGTATAACGGTATGGAATGGTCTCCCCGTCAGGTACACGGATAGGTAAGACATTGCGTCCAGATTCATCCTTAACAGGTTCTCCGGTCATTGGACTAACCACCTGCATATCACCCAAATCAATGTTGATGGCATTATTTTCCATCTGGTTGAGAAGAGACAAGCGGACAACCGCTGGAGATTTGAAGGAATAGTCATGTGCGTCAACCGTTACACGGTCAGGGACAAATCCATTCACATTATCTTCTTGCAGTAAGGCTTTTTCGTCATTGAAGCTAATTCCGAGGCGATCGAAGTGGGTTGCAACTTCATCAATATGATGATTACGCACATCTTCATGGACAATACCTTTACGATAAAGATCATCGCCAACTTTAGAAGATAAAGCATAACGGAACAAGGTTGAATATTTACGCCCCGTACCTTCTTGACCGTAGTCTTTAGATTTGTGCTCAGCGGTCTGTGGCAATGTCATATAGGCAATTTGGGTGATACCGTCTTTGACAACTTCTCCATTCGGTAGATGAAGATCTTTCTTCTCACCCGACAAACCTTCCATAGCCACACCCATATTGAGACGGGATGCGAGGGATACTGGTGATACAACCATGTCCAAATCAGGGTTCAGTTTGGCGAATTCAACCGCATGTTTCAAGCGTTCAGACTCAGCAGTTTCCTCATCCATGGTTGAATCAATAATCAATGAAGATACTGATTTATTCCCGTGCATGTCGGTCAGTTTATCACCAGCCGCTGCTCCAAGCTTTTCAGCACCTTTATCGGTCAAAACAAGAGCGTCTTCTGCGTTCCACATGGCGAATTCAGAATAGGCAACGTTCATTACCTTTACATCGGTAGATGTCAACATGGCATTAAAACTCATCTGATGGCGGTTGAAGTTATCTTTATCAATGTTAAAGGTCTTCATGACATAACCGACAGGGGAGTGCTCCGCTTCACCCTTGGTAAAGGTTCCATCAGAGTTGAACTGCGCATCCTCTGTCAGATAGAAGATGGCACCCATGTTTCCACCATTAGACGTACCAAGCGGATCAATCAATCCTTTAGCATCATCATCGAGCATGGTCAATGCTACTGCACCCAAATCATCTGCGCGGTTTTGGTATTCAGCGACGAGTGAGTTAGTTTGAAGGTAAGATTTGTCTAGCACAACTTTCCGTTTGAAAGTTTCAAGAATTTCCTTGCCATAAGGGTGGTTATCAAAGTCTGGGAGGTTACGTGATACATCAAGCAAGGTTTTGAATTTCACATCACCTGTCGTCAATTTGTATTGTAACTCGACAGCAGAGATGGCCCGCTCAACCGGGTCAATGTGACGCAAACGCTCAACGCGAGTGCCTTCGCCTTCTGCAAAGTAACCAATGTGATATGGGATGTATCGAACAGATTGATTGGAGAATACACCGTTTTCATCCACATTTGGTAGGTTAGTGATATGGCGGTCACCAATTTTTAGGACACCATATTTCTCATCATATTCCGCTTCTTCTACACCAAGGCGGGTCATCAACCGGCCGAGGAACGAATCATCCGCTTGAACTGGCGAGAACTCGTAATCTTGTTGTGCGGTACCGTAGTTCAATCCATAAAGTTGAGAAACAATTTCGCGCTTATAGGTTGAATCCTCCGTCAAGAAGCGAGGAATATCCGATTCATCCACTTGATTCGTACGCAACTCATTCATGACATCGCCAATATCAAAGTTTTTCCCTGAGAATACGCTAGACATTTCGGTGAAGAGGGTAGCGTAGGTCAAACCCGCTTTTTCGAGGTCTTCACGAGCTCGTGATGCCACGTCCTCAAACGGAACCTCATTCTCGCGATAGTTACGAACGCGACGTCCACGACCAGAGCGTGAACGAACAGCCGTACGAGGTTGTAAGGCATCGGCGGGATTGCCGTCCAATAGAGTGTTCATAACTTCCATGTCATTTGAGATTGGTTCAAATGCCACACCACCCACATAAACCTTATCAACACGTTTCAGTGTATGGTCTAAGTGAATAGAACCAAACTCGGTCGACACATTCAATCCGTATGGGACCGTTGTGCGGTCTGGATAAAGAGAGAGGTTTGGTCGGTTGATATAAGATAGAAGCTCCTCTGCTTCAAATTCTGTCATCTGATCAGCCCAGTCAGTCATAGAACGTTCTGGGAGAATCATTTTGAGCTTACTAACGTAAGGTCGTTTTTTTGCCATTTTAATTCCTTTCTGGTACTAAATTGTGTTTACGAGCTTCGTCTTTAAACCGTCTCACCAACATGGAGGACGGAGCTAATTCAGATAAGACCGATTCGTAATCAGGAGTTCCAAAGTATGCTTGGGAGAGGTCTTCCAACGTCATAACGTCAACTCCATTTCTGTCCGTTTGGGTTGTTCCTTTAGGATTTGCTTTTTCACATGGTCGACACCTTGCGTTAAAGCGTGTTGGTCCACTAAATGAATGGTATTGTCCTCAGACAGCTCCAAGTGCTCTTCCAATTCATTCAATAAAAGCATTTCATACATAAACATATTGTGGAACAAATCCCTAGACATCCGTGTTGGAGCTTTTTTATGTGGAATTTCAGGAGCTGATTCCACTAATTCATCAGCCAGTGCGACTGCATCTTCCGTCAGCGGGGTTCGTTTGAACGCTTGTGTCATGGTTGAACGGAACAAGTCCAAATAATCAGACGATACGTTATTGAAGGTATAGCTAGTTTGCTGAGTAAAAATGGTCTCAGCGCCCCAATCAATAACGGCGACAATAGGTTTGTTAGAATACCCAAGCTCTTCCATGCGTTCTCGAAAATGTGTATCTCGACGCATCATGTCGCTAATTTGTTGGTTAATCATAAGCGTTTCCTTTCTGTTTTCTACTACTATTATAACACGAATCACACACGCATGGGATTTTTGGAAATTAACCACTCGAATTGTCCGTTATAACAGACAATTGGAACTGTCTACTATAATGGACAATACAAAAAATGTCTGTTATAACAGACATTTTATTGTTTAAAGATGTGGGTCATAGGGCCTTCGTATTCAGCCTTTTGAAGGACCATCACGATGGACAGAATCATTGGGAAGAATACAGATAAGATAGCCATTCCCGTGCTATAACCATAACTACGTGTGAAGGAATACTGCATATAAATGCCGTAACCAGGCACCAAGATGAGGAACCAGTACCATTTAGATTCTTCACCGAAAGCAATTTTGTGTCGGATGAAGCTATCATAGAACGGTATCAACACTTTCCATCCCGGTTCTCCGGCGCGTTCAAACAAAATCCATTCAACAGCAATGATGCCGATGAGGAGGGCTAATGCGAGGATAAAATATCCCGAAAATACAATAAATAGAAGATAGTCCATAAAACATCCTTTACTATTTTTATTTTTCTTTATTATACCACAATGTTAGGGGACGAGCAACCCATTAGCAAGAAACACGAACATTTCATTCGATTTGGTAAGGATTATGGTTAAACGTTCGGACATCCCGAACAATAGGTCCAGAGGGTGTGCTCAAGGCTCAAAATATGAGCAATTTCGAACCAAAACCCTCTCTTTTTGGGCCATTTGGAGAAAATTGGAGAAAATTGGATTTCGATTTGGATTAAATGTCAGCGCTTACAAGCACTGGTATACCTGACTTTCTCTTCTAACTCTTTATTTTTGAAAAAAAGTTAGAAAAATTTTTTAATGTGGTCAGAAAAAATTTTTTTTGTGAAGTCGATGCTTTGATGTTCAAATAATACCAAATCGCTTCATACCGCGTTTTGTTACCGCTTTCAAAAAATCCAAATTTTAATCCAAAATCGTCCAATTCACAAAGTTTGACCCTTTTTGGGTTTAATCAAGGTTCGGAAATTCCGAACAAATAGAACCACGCGCAAGGTCGTTCTTGCTAATTAGCAAGAAATATGTTATACTTTATATAAGATGCCTAAGGGCATAATAAGAAAGGAGTTTGGTAAATGGCAGGAACCAAGCATTTGACCTTGGATGATATTGCGACGTTGCTCGAACAGAGTGAGTTGCCCTATCTGTCCAAGTTGACCGGTGTTCCTTATACAACGCTTTACAACTACAAACATGGACGTAGTAGGTTGGATACAATCCCTTACTATCTCGTGGATAAGTTGTCGACAATTGCGTTGCTAGGAACTGACCCGCCCAGTCTTGAGATTACACGTCTCACACATCCACCAAAAAGGATGCGGGAGTTGTTGAGGGAGGTGGCCAATGGATTGGAAGGATAAATTATCCAATGTAACGGGCAAGGCAACCGAGATAGCGCAAGGTGCTGCGACTCGTGCTTCTGATTCGTTATCCACTCGTCGTCGCAAAAAGATGCGACACGCTGAGCGTGATTATACTCAGTATACGATCAATGCTCGCAATAAAAAGGATAACAAGAAGGAGCTGAACCGTGTCAAGAAACGACAGGCGGGACCGGATCCAGAATGGTATAAACCTGTATCCTATTTTGGTCCGCCGGTGGGTGTTATTTTTCTCGGAATTATACTTCAATATTTATTCATGACATTGAACAATATGATGAAGCCCGAGAAACTACAGACAGGATTTTGGCATAATTATGGGTTACTAAAATGGTACCTACCATTAGCCTTTATCGCAACACCTATTATTTGTGGGGTGGTGTATAAAAAGACACGGGCACAGTGGTTAATCAAAAACGCCATTCATATCGATGACGACATGGAGGACCGACCTGATGACGCCTATGTTCGAACGGTGGACCATCTGGCGCTACAACTAGACGTCGCACCCGACGTCGGGCTCGGATTTGACGGTCACGCTTCGACCCTCATGAGTCACATCATGGTATCAAACAAGGGCATCAAGAAAATCAAGGTGCCGATGTATGACAAAACTGTTGACGGTTTCATCAAACGCGATGAGGACGGCAATATCGTCTACGAGACCAAGCCCATGTTCGATGAAGAACTGGCTCATAAACTGTACGATATGAGTGGAGTCCCTCGGGAGTTTCGTATTTTCTACGATGCCAGGGATTATGATTTCAACCCAAAAGACCGAAAAACTGGCAAACGTGTCGGCGAATACGGTCGTATGGAGTATGATACGCTGGCTGATGTCATTAACAATAACTTTTATGTATTGGACACAGAAACCGCTCGACCAGCAGGCGTCTACTTCTATGACCGACGACCCGTGAATACGATATTAATTGCTATTACCCGTGGTGGTAAGGGTCAAACATATATCGAACCAGCATTTGATGTCTGGACACGGGAGAAAGACCCGTGGAATATCTTTACGACCGATCCTAAGGGTGTTAGCCCGGTCCGTCAAGCGATTGGCGGAAACCTACGGTTTAATTGCTTTGAAAGCCTAAAGCTTCACCACTACAACGTGACGCGAGAGCGTGAGCGTGAATGTCGCGAAAGCAGAAAAAAGAGTGAAGATGACAAGTTGGTGAAAACCTTCCTTGTCGGAACAATGGCAGTTTAGCAGTGACCCTTACGAGTAGACAAGGGGCAAATTTTGTGATATACTTTAGATATGAAGAAAACTGAAGAATTAACAAAATTACCCAACACAACAATGTATTTTCCAAAAGTAGAATTGACTCCAGATGAAATCACCCGTCTGTACACGGTCGGACACGTTCGGCCTGAATGGTTACGGACTGTCGTCGTGAATCAAGATGATGTTGAAACAATTCTATCACAAAAACCAAAACGACTTTCAAAAGCGAAAGCCATAGAAGCCTTCATTAACGAGCACCAAGAACAATCAGAGTTGTGGGCGGATATCGAAGCCTACAGCCGAGGCGAACTAGACAGAATCGATTTATCTGTCAAATACGGGCTCGACTACAAGGATTTGAAAAAGGTCTTCACCGCTTGTTTTGAACGGGACATTGAGCCTTTGTGGAAGGCTCACAAAAAGAGTGCCCAAAAGAAAACCAGTCAAAAGCTCTATGGTACCGACCATCCATCCTCGAATGAAGAAGTTCGTGCGAAGCAGAAACAAACAATGTTAGAGCGCTACGGTGTTGAGCACAACATGCAATCCAAAGAGCTTCGTGAGAAGCACAAGCAAAGCATGCTTGAGACTTATGGCGTTGCATATGCGTTTGAACTAGGGAGTCAAACTGATGCCTGGTATACCATGTTATTCAACCAGTTGACACAGGACGAAGCGTGGGAGAAGGTATTGAAGCATATGGCTGAAACACACCAATACCCATATTCTTCTGAAATGTTTGCTCCAGAATATGCCAATATTCGACGACGCGATTTCGCCATGAGTTACGACTCTACCGAACATATTGAGAACCTCTTACGAGCGTATGTCAATGTTACGGGAACTTTGGTTGAATATCCGACCGACGCCCTATTCCAATTGCCCGTGCGAAATTTATTCAGTAGACCATGGCTCAAATATTACGCCGATAAAAATTTGATAGAGGTTGAACCTGAGCTATACCAAGCAACATCACAATATGAACGATTGGTCATGTCTCAGTTGGATGCGTCAAACATCACCTACAAACGAAACGACCGTACCATCTTAGATGGGTTAGAGTTGGATTTCTACCTCCCGGAGTTTGACCTCGGAATTGAATGCAACCCCAACCAAACCCACAACAGCAATCTGTACGCTACAGATAGCCGTCGAGTGATGTTTGGGCACATCAAAGGTAAAACTTATCACTTCGATAAGTACCAAAAAGCTAAAGACGCGGGCATTACCCTCATCCAATGGTGGGAACAAGACTTGGAACCAACCACGTTTCTGAAAACGACCTGGCCCCGCCTCTTGGCTCGTTTGTTCGGAGGGAAACAGAAGATAGGTGCACGACAAATCACAGTGAAACCTGTTAAAAACACCAAACAAGTTCGAGCCTTCATTGACGAATATCACGCTCGAGGAAATGCCAAGGCTAAAGAATATTGGGGCTTCTATGAGGGTGACGAACTTGTTGCCGCCGCATCCTTTGTTTGGAAGGGTGATACAGCTGAGCTCAAACGCTTATGTTTTGCACCAACCGTACAAATTCTCGGAGGAGTTTCAAAACTCATTACCAACTTCTTTCGGGAACACCCCGAAACCCGAACAGTCATGACCTTTTCAGATAATGACCTGGGGGACGGTCATGGATATGAAAAAGCTGGTGCACAGCTCATCGGTGAAACAGGGCCTTCGTTGAGATTCGTTTCATGGACAGACCCGCTGGACACCTATTCTTGGCAAATCGCCACCAAATGGGGTGCCAAATCAGGTGTAGTTGCTAAACTGAGCGACCATAGAACCTTTGCCACTCAAGCAGCCATCGAAAAATACATTGAAACTGAAATGCCACACCGCACGGATGCTAAGCGCGGATATGACCGGATTTATACATCTGGCTCCAAAAAGTGGCTCTTTACTCGTTAGGACATTCAACGATCATCTCCTTGTGGGAGAGTAGAACCCGAAGCTAATGCGGGAAGAAAAATCCGTCCCTCGAAAGAGGTGAACAAATGATCTGGACTTGCGTGAAAGCGTAAGATGCTTAAAAAGCTGCATTCGGCTTGCGACCGAGTGTGAACATACGTGAATTGATCGGTAAATATTACTACCCAGCAACTGTTCGGGGTTACGAAGTCATCCAGTTTAACCTGATGAACCCGAACTTGACAAACACATTCAATCCCCTCATCAATGCCCTCCAAAAATTCCGTCGAAACGACGACGTAAAAGGGCAAGCCTTAATTGACGGGATTGTCGACACCTTGTGGCCAGACAACGGTGAAATCTGGAACCCCGCTGCGGGTAACATGTTCCGCCGTGCGGTCTATATGCTCTTCTCCGTCTATATTGACCAAGAGCGCTATATCCGCTATCTAGGCTATAAGAACAACGTAGCTCCTGAATTGATTGAGCAATCCGTCAATGAGAACTACTCCAAAATCACCCTCTTTAACGTCTACTCCCTTGTTGGTGAGTTGGCGGCAAAGATTTCCAAAGACGTCGATTTTATTAATATCGACCCATCGGCACCACCGGTTGCCGAGAAGGACCTATTCACCCTTGCGTTTGACGCGGTGGCTATGCTTCCTACCAATAATTTGCGGAGTCAAGCGATCACGGCCAACAACGCCATCAAACAGATTGCGAGCGCGCCACAAACCTTGGCAGGTATCTACGCATCCCTTATGACGGGGTTATCTGTCTATGCGGATAACACCACACGAGCCCTCATGAGCGGTTCTCTAACGGACGCTTTTGACGTCGGTGGTATGGCCTTCCCTCGCCGGTTCGGTGTTCAATTTGACGCTGAATTCGTGCAAGAATACCGTATCACAAAAGAGTTAGCACACTGGTCTTGTTATAAGGATAAGAACTTCACCAAGAAGATGAAGGGTAGCGACTTTGAGCACGAAGAACGGATCAGCCCATCTAACTGGACCTGGTGCTATCTGAAAGGTATCTTCCCGACCGACAATACTTATCTGAAATTGGATATCAAAACAGAAGGAGCAATCGCTAAGACCTTCTACTTCCAATTCATCAAGGGGTATAAGACGGCGGGTGGTGTCAGTTACATCATCGACCCAATCACCAAGAAAAAGGTTGTGTCTGGCGGATTGCTAGTCGAGCTCGACCCAATCACCAAAGAGCCGAAAGTATCGACCTATGCATCGACCAAGATTGACTACGTGACTCAAGGGTTGAAACAGGTACAATCGCCGATCATCGCATCCTCTCAGGTGTTCTATAGTGAGCGACCTAAGTTCTTGTTTGCGATCACACCACCACACTTGCAACAATACCAACGTCACGTTCTAGTTATCATCAAACAAATCATTGATGAAATCTATGCGGACTCATATGTTGTGAAAACCAATCGGAAACCGATTGTCGGAACTCGCCTCATGTTGGAAGAGTTTGGTAATATTCGTTCTGGAGAAAACGGTATTCCAAACATTGATACCGTAACATCCATCGCCTTGGGACAAGATTTGCAATTGACCTTCGTATTGCAATCATTCCAACAGCTACGTTCTGTATATGGAGAAGATGTTGAGAAGATTATCCGTGCGAACTCCGCCAACACCATCTTCTTGAAGTCAAACGACGAAGAGTTGATTAATGAGTTGGTACGACTATCCGGTACCAAACATATCACCCGAAATCAAGGGCGTTCAGTGGCTCATAAAATTGGAGATATGGTGACCGTCGGTGAACCCGTTATGACCTACAACACCGGGGTTGAAGAAACAACCGCTCTAACATCAAATGAGTTGTTATTCCTTGCGAACGCCGCTCCTGGTAATTCCATCACATTCTCGCAGGGTGAAATGGCTATCTTAAACAAATTAGACACCATTACACCGATGGCGGCAGGACTTCATACGCGACTCCCTCAACCAAAATCTGGTCCTTATGCTGATAACACCCTCCCATCTACAAACGATGCGGACTCAGTCAACATCCTTGAAAATATCATCGATGGTGAAGCCATGGTTCAGGCTTTGGTGGCTCAAGCGAAGATTGCACAAGAAGTCAAAAAGACATATCTTGAAATCGCCGCTAAACACAATGTTGCGATTAATGAACGTAATGGTGACTTAGCAAACCTCATGATGAACACCGTATTTGAAGAATACGAACGTCGCGTGGGGACAGAACGACGAGATTTGGCGAACACCACATCGTACGCCGATATCGCCGAAGATATGATGAACGCACTCCTTGTTATCAAGGACAAGAAAGCGGATAAGGGTGAGAAAATTACCCGACTAAACGCTCTGAAAGAGCAGCTAGTACGCTGTGCCATGGACAAAGAGTTGAGAGACCTAACACAAATGTATCGTGACAAGCAGGACAATAATCCGCTGGGATATGATGCTATTGCAGTTTCACGATTTATCAACGCCATGCGCCGAGAATATCCAAAAGAGGAAAAACTCAAAGTGGAAACACGCGGGTTGACCCCTGAAGAGTTCACCAAAAACATCACCAAGGAAGCGACCAAGAACCCGAACTACACAGGGTATGATTCTGGAGACCTCTTGTTTGATATCATGAACTCTTACCACCGCGATGCTCTCGAGACCGTCCTACAAGGCGTTCTGGACAATCTACCTGTTGAAGGTGTCCAAATGGTTCCAAAAGCGGGAGATGGTGAGGTCTACAACATCGTCATCTCTGGTGTTCGTGTCGGAACCTACGAACAACTTGACGACGGATACAATACGGAGTTTGATGTGAAGCCTGCTAAACTATCTGAATTAGTGAGCAAGAATACATCACTCAACCAACGCATCCAGGAAATTTTCCAAGAAGGATAACCAAAAAAACCTTAGACATTGTCTAAGGTTTTTTAGCAGTTCTAACGCGTTATTGTCCTAACTGTGCAGTGTTATCTACCAGATCGACCAGAGCCATCTCTAGACTATCATCTAAAATAGCCATCCGGATATCGTTGTATTGCGCAGCTGACAGATGGTTCGGAGTCAAAAGAATTTTCTCAATATCAGGCGTACATTCGAAATTGTCCACAGGTTGTCCGTCCTCAACTAATTTCGTAATGTGTAAATGACGATATGATTTGGTCATAGCTTGAACCTTGTTCTCTGACTGATCACTATGTGGGAATGTGAAAATTTTAGCCTTGTCTTCGTTGATACCATATTCCACCAAATAGATATCATTACGTTGGAGCACATTTGTTTCCACCTGGAATTCATCAAAATATTTGGTGGCTAAATCTTCAGGAATCGTCGAATATGGAAATTTATGCGAACCATTGACTTCTAGAGAAACACCAACACCCATCCGACCTTCAACCCACTGACCGTCCTCAGTGATTTGTAGAACTTTAGAACAAGAATCGATTAGACGACTCTCTTTCCCGTGCCCAGATAGATAAATACGGTCCTCGTTTCGACGTGCCAAATAGGCATCCTGTTGCATCCATTCTTTCGGAGGTTGGTCAATAGTTTGCCAGAATTGATTCCGATTGTGTTGTTGGGGTGCGTTTGATTCACGAGCAATCCGAGACTTAAGTAGAGGGAAAACATCAGCCTCCGACACACCATTCGATACCATACCTGCAACTTTATCCAGGATTTCCAGGGATGACAAACTATCAGCCTTACCCTCATACCGTTGGTTAGACGTCAGAATATCAGACACGAGCTCGGGCGATAACGTCTCCCTAATATTATCCCAGCGACTTTGACTGATTCCTCAATGGCACCGTAAAAGAGCGTCTCATCTACCATGTGAAATTGGCCAGCTTCCAACCCTGCCTTTCTAGAACGTTTAATTGAATCCTTAGTGATTCTCCATGCTGTACTCATAATAATTCCTTCCTTAACTTTATTCACTCTTATTATACCATATTAGGATACGGAAGGGGAAAATTAGAGCAGAAAAACCTTAGACATTGTCTAAGGTTTAATTGCGTCACAAACGACGAATGATGAAGCTATTTCCGGAACCTGCCCGTTTCACATCATTGCGTGTGCGCACCACTAGCGAGTTAGCTGATGATACGCGACCTTCTGCAACGTATTGGATTCGTTCTACAGAAATTGTTGGGCGAACTGCCTTACGAGACCGAACGACGAATGAGTTTGAACCTGAGGCAATCGCTTTAAGTTCAGGGCGTTTTGGTAACTCTTCCTTCTTCGGAGGGTTTGGAAGTGGTTTTTCTTCCGGTTTCTTAGGTTCGGGTAGAACCGGAGGTTCAACCGGATTTTCTTTTGGAACAGGTGGTTTTTCCGTATATGGTTTGGTATATTTGGCAACCCATTTGACAGGTTCAATAGAAGCAATAGTCGTCGGGTCAACCGGATCTACAGATTTTGGTTGTGGCAGTGTCACTTCACGCACCAATTCCACTATCACCTTTGGAATGCGAACTTCTTTAGGCTTTTCTACAGGACGAGGCGGAACGACAACATTAAAGGCTGGGTAAAGAGGTATCCTACTACTACCACTAGTAACATAGAAATCACCGGTCTCATGGATTTCAGCCCAGTTATTGGTGCCGTCCTTAGCACCCCAATCAAGGAGAACTTTGTTGTAGGTTTTACGGGTGGCGGTAAGGGTTGTGTTATCTTTAGTCATACCTTGACGCAGCAACGACCACATATTCTGGTCACGCCATCCATCTTCTGGCGTATGAATCTCCTCGCCATCTTCATTGACAAGTGGCGAATAGCTATGCCATACCATACCATCATGTGTGACCTTACTACGTTCTCGGTCCACCAGAGTGATCTCACGAGCTGTTGACAAGTCTACCGAATAGTCGGTCGTATAATGGTCGTGAGAATTCAAGGAGAATGTGTTTCCGATTGTGGTACCATCGGCACCAGAATGCTTGGTTTTAGTCATAGCACCTTGAGCGAGTCCGGGTGTTAGAATTTGATTTTGTTTGTTTCGCAGAACCGTCTCGGTCTGATAAGCAAAGGCTAGTCTCGGGTCATTTGAATTGAGATTCCATGTAATCCGGTCATTTTCTGACGTTCCGTTGGCGACACCAATCATGAAGGGAGCTCCCGTACGGTTGGCGACCCCAACAACAAGGTCCCCATCGTGAACCCCACCAGTGTTCGTAATAGTGGATTCAATAGTGTACACATCTTGAATATCCGCATCCGTCAATTTTTTACCAGCCGCTCGATAAGCATCAGCCGTCTCTTTGGCGAACAGTTGTGCAGCTAGAGGGTCTTTGTCCGTCATTTGTTTGCCCGCCATATAAGCTTCACCCGACTTCAATGTGTATCGCACAGTGATGGATTGACCCTTAGGGATTCGTACGAGGGCTACGTCGACGGGAGCCGACAATCCTTGATTGGATAATGAGAAAAATTGCGGTGCGGTCGCACTCGACTGCGAATTGCGCACGTCAAACATTCTACCATCGGTAGTCGTTGGCGGGTTCAAGAATTGGACAGAATCAGAGGACTTGGTGATATCAATATTACTCTCATTGGTGAAGCGATTAATAAAAGAACCCCCATGAGACGCCCGACTATAAATTTCCGTCATGAGAAGTGGCGCGTCCGATTTAATCGCCTCATTATAGGCATTGATAAGTTCAGAGAGCGGAGCGTTGTAATACCGTTCACGCAAGTCTTCGATTTCTGATTGAGCAGCCTGATAACGTGCCAAGTCAGCTTCGTAGTTGTCAGAGAATGCAACACCCGAAGTTCGGCCGTGTTCCGCACCATCACGTAATCCGCTAATGAGTTTTGAAATGGACTCATTGGACTTGTATACTTCTAGGATTTTGTCATTTAGTGATTCCAAAGCTTGTTTATACTCTACAACCTTGGGGTCGTTGCTGGTGGCATCGGCGTTAAGGGGGAGCATAGGGAAGGTCTGTGTGACGGGTACCTCCGTCACCTTTGCCCCAAAGCTGCGAAGCGTTTGTTCATACAAGCCACCAGAGCGTTGATTCGTAAGAAAGTGAGTTGCGATAGCTTTGCGGGCTAATGTCTCGGAATCTGTCGATGACTTCCCTTGAGCTCTGTAGTATTTCACTTGGTCGCTCCAGTTTCGGACCTGATTATCCTTGGTATCCTGGAGCAATTTGGCGTATGCGTCTCTGAGCTTATCCGCATCTTCAATAACTGGTCCGTTTTTCACGACTGTTCGAATATGAGTCGTAGCTGTGCTAGCGTTATCCTTATCAATGATAGCTTTAATCGCATCTTGCTGGGTTTTGACGAAATGTTTTAATTCATTATTAGCCTTAGATGCAACATTAGCAGCATCCAATTCTCTCTTAGCTACCTCAAGTTTAACACGAACATCAGCCGAAACTTTATCATACTCAGCACCCAAAGTCGTCAAGTCACTTTCTTTCACAGTTCCTTTATCGACAACTTTAGTTGGACGAACTATAACACCCACAGCCTTAGCGTCCTCAATCACCTTTGTATCATCCCATTCTTTGGTATGAAGTTCGGATTCAGCTTTTTGCTTGGCTATGTCGTACGCTTCTTTGGCTTGTTGATTTTCTCTCGCAATGCGTTTGAGCGCGTCTTCATAGGCCTTCTGACTTTCGGCATTTTGTGTCGAAACCTTGGCTTTTTCCGCCTCATAGTCGGTAACCGCTTTGGCATTCTCTTGAGCAATACGGGCTTTCTCAGCCTCATATGTGGCCTGCGCTTGTGCATTTTTGGCCTCTGCAGCTTTGACAGCGTCCTCGTATGCTTTTTGATTATCAGCATTTTCCTTAGTGATTGTTTGGTTTTGACCATCACTTTCAGCACTAACTTTTGATTGGTCAGTGAGTACCGTAGTGACCACTTGTTTTAACGATTGGTCATTCGACTTGGCCGATTCCACCTGACTTTGGACGCGTTTAGCAAGAGCTTGTACTCGAAGGGCTTCTTCTTGATTTAATCGGTCAGCTTCCGCTTGGCTAGATACTTTCTCAGTACGAGTTCGGACATCCGTTGCAAATCCAGCCCCCTTCGCATCATTGATAGCATCATCCAACACGTCCGCTTGAGCGACACCAGCGGTAGCACTGAGCGCGAGAGCCGGAAGAGTGGCTTTTATAATTTTATGTGACATTCCTATCAACCTTTCTTTAGTTCTTCATATTCATTATATCATGTTTATTGCAGAAGAGCAAGAGATGTGGGAACAGAAAAACCCGCCAACAGGGGGTTTTCTACCGTTCCATGCTTGAATCGCTGAGTTGCAACTTATGAAGTTCAGCCTTAAAGTCTTGAGCAAAGTCAGGTCCGAAATCAAATGCCATCTGGCCATCCTGGCCCACCATTAACTCATCTTGTTGTACACGTTCAAGGAACTCCTTAACAAACCCCGGACCTTGTTCAGATCGCTCAGGGGTCAAGTTGTGGGTCCGAATAATTTGGTACGTCAACTCATCTGTTAGAACTGGCGTTAGTGTTTGTTGGGTTTCTGATAACTCAACCAACAACATACCGGTGCCGATTGCCCCATATTCCCATTTTCCATCTGTAGTCAATTGAAAGACATACTCGCTGTCATCCAGAACAGGTGATGACTCGCCTTGCGGGGTCAGATTGACTAACCCTTGACCGTCACGTACAAGAAAGTAGACGTCATACTTGCGCCATTCCTCACGAGGCATCGTCCATGTTTTCAAGTTCTCAAGTTGGTTCTCTGACGGAACACCCTGCGTTAAATGATCCAGGCGCCTGCGCAACTGGTCTTCTGATGCACCTTCGCGCTTCGCCTCAGTAGCGTCACGCAACAAATCGACAGTAGTACGGGCACCATTCAATCCGTCGTAGGGATAGTTGGCTTGAATGACATCATACACCAAAGAGGACGACAATTCTGAAGTCGTGTCAAGAAGGCTAATATGGGCCATTTTATCCGTTGAGTAGTAATAGGCTCCTTGACGCTTTTCGAAGTAATCACCATGTCGAAAATTCGCCAAGTCCGTGAAGTTGAGGGAGTCCTCTGAGATATTTTTGATATCGTCAGGTTTAACAATCCAATATTCTTTCATATCACATCCTCTACTGTTTTGATAGTCACATTTGCAAATCCTGACCGGCAACTGATTGTAGGTCCGTCGTTGTGATGGTACAGTTGTTAAGATTTTCTACAACGTCGTACAAGTCATCACCATATCCAGGCTCCAATTCACATGAAACGTTCATCGCTCTGTAGGCTCCGCTAGCTGAAGGGTCAATAATTTGCCATCCAAGCGAGTTTTGAATCCCCACGATGGTGCCGGACAAGTGTTCAGGTGAGCCCTGGAGTGATTGGGAGGAAAAGATGATGGCCGATACCGTCATATCTTCATCTTCGGTAATACCGCGGTCAATTTGACTGAATTTGACTTTCTCTGGCAATTGGCCGACCGTGTAGTCAAAACCATAAAACTCAGGCACTCGCGAAGCTTGTGGGAGCGACTCGAGTGTTTGGCCTAATACCTCCTCAGTTGTGTGAATACCCTCACCAGTGCTTTCATTTCCCGTATGAATAACGACAGGAGTGTTGCTAGTGCTCTCCCATTGACCACGAAGGTTCACAGCTAACAAGTCGCCATGACAAACGTGACCGTCATCCATGGCTCCATGATCGAATAAGAATTCTTCTCCGGTTGGGTAAGTAATATGTGTATATGTCATAATATCCCTTTCTATACTTTCCTTATTACTTTCATTATACCACATTTGAGGCCCCTTGTGGCTTTCTGTTATTCGGGTGAAACAAATAAACCCTAGACAATGTCTAAGGTTTATTATCGCTATTTCTTGCGAGTCTTGCGACGTTTAAATCCGAGGAAACCAGCCCCAGTAAACAGACCACCTAGGAGGCTAGTCATTGCTCCAGCATCACCCGTTTTAGGTAATTCTTTGGCTGTCGTAGGTTGTGCTTGTTGAACGACAGGTTTCTCTGTTGGCTTTTCAACTTTCACCGGCTGGTAGAGGTGGTGGATGTTACCGTCCGTGTCCGTCACCGTTCGAACAAATTCATAACCATCGAATTGGTCTTTAGCTTTCTCACCATCTTCCCATGCGCGCAAAGTCTTAGTACGGTCAACTGTTTCCCAAATAGTCTTGATGGATTTCACAAGAGGTTTGAAGATATGTGTCGTATTTCCGTTTTCATCAACACGAGTTTCCACATATTCATAACCATCGAAACTGTCTTTTGGAAGTGTACCGTCTTTACGCTCTCGAAGAACTTTACCATCCACAGTCACCCAGATGGTTGTGACTTTCTTAACCGGTTTTTCTACTGGTTTGTGCACATGTGTTGTGTTACCATCCTTGTCCTTCTCCGTACGAACATATTCATAACCATCGAAGTTATCTTTTGGTTTTTCGCCATCTGTACGAGGTCTCAACACATCACCTTTTTCGGTCACCCAGATAGTTGTGACTTTTTTCACTGGTTTTTCAATCGGTTGATAGATATGGTGAATGTTGCCATCTTTATCGACATCGGTACGGACATATTCATAACCATCGAATCGATCTTTTGGTTTTTCACCATCTTCCCAATTGCGAAGAACTTTACCATTCACAATTTCCCAAATGGTCTTCATCTTAGGTTGTTCTTTTGGTTTTTCAACTGGTTTATAGATATGACGAGTATTACCGTCTTTATCTTTCTCAGTGCGAACATATTCATAACCGTTGAAGTTGTCTTTTGGTTTCTCCCCGTCTTCTTTGTTTCGAAGAACTTTGCCATCAATTGTTACCCAAATCGTATTCGGCTCGTATACATAACGCACCTTACTCAACTTGAGTTCGGGAGCTTTAGGTTCTTCTTGAAGTTTTGGTTTCTCGATAACCTTGCGCTCTACCTTAGTGACGATTTTAGTCACTGGCGGTTTAGGGGTCTCTTTCGGTTGCGGCGCCGTTGGAGGTGTCACCAATTCCGGTTTCTTAGGTTCCGGTGTTGGTGTTGGTTTAACGGGCTCCTTCTTCAATTCAGGCTTCTTAGGTTCAACAACTACAGTACCCGAATCTGGCAATGGTTTGGGCGTTGGTTTCTTCGGAAGCTCAGGAAGTTTCGGCTCTTTAGGTAACGGCTTAGACGTGCTAGGTTTCACCTGACCCTTAACTGGTTTTTCAGGTAATGGTTTCGGAGTAGGAGCTGTTGGAAGTGGATCCTTATTGACTTTTGGTGGCTCCATAGGGAGCTGTTCCAATGTAGGTTTAGTCGGTTCCGTACCTTTTTTCACCTCTTTATACTTGATGACCATCTTGACTGGGGTCACTTCACGAGGTGTTGTAGGTGCATCAGAACTACGAACAACAGGAACTTCAATAGTGCGAACCGTTTCACCTGTAGGGCGAACGCTTGTATAGGTAGCTTCGCTTGATTGGTACGGGAATTTTTGAACTTCAGGTATGCGCACGATGGTGGCTGAAGATGCGTTAAAGAACCCGGTCTCAACTTCAGATACTTGATAACGTCCCGCAACAGGATTGACAGCCTTATCGACATTTGGTTTGTTGAAGCTCTTTTGGTGGGCGATGAGTTTCGCACCATCCCAACCGAATTGACGAGACACCCAAGACTCTGTATCTTTCCAGTTGGCCGCTAAGTCATTGAGGGTAGATACCGGTTTCAAGCTGTTACCGAACGTAACTCCATGGTCCTGAACGCCTGAGTTCGCGTCCGGACGTGAAACGAATTCTTTGACGGGCGCACTATCAACACTTGGTAAGTTTCCTTTGACGTATCGTTGACCATGTAACAGTTTGAATGTGCTCGGATCCGTTTTATCAGGATACACAACGTTCAACTCATTAACGGTCGCACGCAAGGCTTCATTCCCTCTATTCAAAAACTCAGTGGTTGTTGTGGCACCAAAGGCTTGACGAGGATCAGACATCAATTTGAAGCGGTTAGAACCTTCAGGCGAACCCATATTCGAGATACCAAAGTAAGTAGGTACCGCAGTGTCATTCATGAAGAAGACAATGAGGTCACCATTCGATGAGATAGAGCCATCATTTCGAACAGTATAGCGAATTTTGTTCAAGGCTTGCCCATCTGCTTTAGTGAATGTGTCTTTCTTGTTATAATCGGCGTCTGTCACAAACATTGTAGAACGCAGAGAACTAAGCCAATCATTAGGAAGATAGTCCTTACCGTCTTTTCGTGTATATTCAACAGTGACTGATTCACCCTTCGGAATGCGCACAGCTGTAAATTGAACCTTGGCCAACCGGTTTTCGACCGGAGTAGGGCTTTCACTATTAGCGCTATTTGCAATATCAAAACCTTGGGTCATAGCATCATTAAGCGTTGTGAAGTTTTGTGAACGCATGTATTTCACATTGTTAGACGATGTCGTAAACTTCAGATTGTTATCATTGATGACACGGTGACCGGAATCAGATGAGCCGAGAGATGCATTCAAGTCACCCGCTAGTAAGGGAACCAAGTTTTCTTTACGTACCTTGTTATAAGCATCGACTTGGGCTTGAACGGCGGGGAGGTTGTTGTTGAATTCATCCACTTTGGCTTTATATGTAGTTGGGTCAACAACTTCACGCTTCGTCGTCGTGTCGGGAGTTGCACTAGCACCAGTGGCACCAAGCTCTGCACGTTTAGCCTTCGAAGCGTTGCGCCATGCAACAACTTCATCTGGCATACCCTTATCGTCATTGACCGCACCTGTTGCAGTTGTTTGACGAGCGTTATCATAACCGTCTAATTCGGTCAAATCATAATCAACAATCTTGACTTTCTTACCAGCGGCAGCAGCTTTGGCGTCGTCATCTGATTGGTACATAGTGTAGGTTTGTTTGATATTCGCCCATGCTTGAAGGAACCGATTTTTCGAACCTGTCCAGTTGTACCCACCAGGACGAGTCGCTGAATCAAAATGCTGACTCACAAGAGCCTCGTTACCCATCTGAGCTTTAGCCTTATCGTAAGCTGTTTTGAGAGCATCGACAGTAGCGTCTTTCCCTGTCACTAGGCGTTCTTTAATGACGTATTTAACACCAATTGGTTGACCTAATTGATTTTGGTCGGTTGCCCAATCCTTGGCGGCCTTCAATTCTTTCGCGACCAACGCTTTAGCCGCCGGGTCTACAGGAGCTTCTGCCGGAGTGTTTGCGAATTCATTCAACTTAGCAGTGACTTTAGCTTCTTCGGCTTGAAATTCAGCTTCGGCAGCTTTGAGGTCAGCATCCAAATTAGTCGAGTTCGTCAAATCTTTCTCAATTGTGCGTGTTGGATTAACGGTAACCCCCGTAGGAGCCTTAGTGACTTCCATGGTCAGGGTTTTTTCCTTATTAGTCACAGTATCTGATTTTCCAGCTTTGTAATCAGCCAAGGCTTTGTCATAGGCATCTTGCTTAGCTTTATTGCTAGCAGTGACTTCAGCTAATTTAGCTTCATAGGCTTTTTGCGCAGCTGCGTAGTCCGCCTCCAGTTTGGCATTTTTAGCCTCAACTGCTTTTTTAGCGGCTTCGTAGTCAGCTTGGGCTTTTTGATTCTTGGTGGTAATGTCCTGAACAGTTTGGTTGTAAGTCGCAAGGGCTTTTTGGTAGTCTGCCTCAATTTTAGCAGCATCAGCTGTCGCAGTTTGATTAGTATCTGCGTTTTCTTTTTCAATACGAGCTTTCTCCGCCTCGTATTGTTTAGTCAACGATCACGTTCAGCTGTAACGCGAGCCAACTCAGCCTCATAATCTTTTTGTGCTTTTTGGTTTTCTGCTTGAATTCGAGCAACCTCATCAGCAGTTGATTGTTTAGCCTCATTGGCTTCTTTCGCTTTTTTGAGCTCAGCTTCATATTGGGCTAAAATTTTGGCATTTTCAGCTTTCGTACTTGCAAGCTCTGCCTCATAAATGCGAACCTTTTCTGCATTTTGAGCATCCACTTTAGCCTTTTCAGCTTCATAAGCTTTCACGCTTTCAGCATTTTGAGCCTCCACTTTAGCCTTTTCAGCTTCATAAGCTTTTTGAGCTTCTGCATTTTGGGCATCCACCTTAGCCTTTTCAGCTTCATAAGCTTTTTTGGCAGCTTCATTGTCTACCGTATCTTTTTGGTTTTCGGCTTCAAGTTTGGTCACGCGCTCTGATTCAGCCTTCACTTCCGCCTCATATCGAGCCTGGACCTCTTGATTGGATTTTTGGACTTTAGCTTTCTCAGCGACATAGTTGTCGATAGCTTGTGACGCTTTAAGTGCGTCTGCTTTGAGTTGTGCATCAGCCTCTGCGTTTTTTACATCAGCTTCTTGCTTTGATGACACTTTGATGTCGCCTTTATCCTCAACCTTGACAGGTACACCAGCTTGCTGAGCTTTAGTCACAGTGTCTTCAACTGTATCCGCTGAAGCTTGTGCTAAGACTGTCAAAGGTGTCAGAGATGTACCGATTTGCAAGGCGGTAAGACTAGCCGATTTCTTATCAATCTTTTTCATGAATGTTATCCTTTCTTTATATATCACTATTATATCACATAACCGAACTGTCTGCAACTGAATGCAAAAAACCAACCCGAAGGTTGGTTAATGCTATTTGTGGTTCTTACGACGCTTGAGTCCGAAGAATCCGCCACCAGCGAATAGAGCACCAAGGACAGTTGTGAGCATTCCTGCATCACCCGTCTTAGGTAATTCTTTGGCTGTTTGCGGTGCATAGACAATTTTGTCGTCTTTGCGTTCTACCTTAGGTTTTTCAACCTTACGATAGATATGAACAATATTTCCGTCCTTGTCCTTGTCGGTACGAACGAATTCATAACCATCGAAGTCTTCTTTCGGATGCGCACCATCAGTACGCGGTTTAAGAACTTCGCCTTTTTCAGTAACCCATGTCGTCGTTACTTTCTTGACAGGTTTTTCAACCTTGCGATAGATGTGAACCACATTTCCATCTTTATCCTTGTCGGTACGAACAAATTCATAACCATCAAAGTCTTCTTTCGGATGCTCACCGTTGGTACGAGGTTTAAGAACTTCGCCTTTTTCAGTAACCCATACGGTAGTCACTTTTTTGACAGGTTTTTCAACCTTGCGATAGATGTGAGTTGTATTTCCGTCTTTATCCTTGTCAGTGCGAACAAATTCATAACCGTCAAAGTCTTCTTTCGGATGCTCACCGTCGGTACGAGGTTTAAGAACTTCGCCTTTTTCAGTAACCCATACGGTAGTCACTTTT